>Ga0209048_10000511_pt1 | contig 41348 bp, 41 predicted proteins | sample FrelakmetCRP12CR_FD_187146 | JGI IMG/M metagenome (GOLD analysis project Ga0209048, IMG submission 187146) | Freshwater lake sediment microbial communities from the University of Notre Dame, USA, for methane emissions studies - CRP12 CR (SPAdes)... | ecosystem: Environmental > Aquatic >...
CCGGCTAGCACCAGAATTGTCCGGCAAATATTCCAGTACAATTCCCAATGGTTATATCCGTACAATTCGAGACGATCTGTCGAAGATACGACAAACTGAGCGATTACCATAAAGCTAAGGGGAAGACTGAAGATACCCGCATCTTTCCAATCGCTTCCAAAGATAAGGGGAAAAAAAACAGGAGAGATAACTGCCCCGATCAAAATTACCGGCGCACCAAAAACGAATAATTTTCTTGTGGTTTCCAGATAGAGAGTAAGTATTTTATCCGATTTATGGCGGAATAATTCAGAAATCTCCCCAAAATATACCTGTGCAATTGAATTTGAGATGAGGGAAACCGGCAATACCAGCATCGTATAGCTCAGTGAAAATAACCCTACCATCTCGAAACCAAAAATAATTGAAATAAGAAGTGTCGGGGCCTGCAATGACAGTTCATTGATGAATCCTGCTGGCAGGGAAAATGCCGGGAATTTTCTGTATTTCTGCGCCAGAATTTTCAATTTGTGAAAATCCAAAACGTGGATCGATTGCCATATCCTCGGTAAAATCGTTCTTCCCAGGGTACCAATACCTACCATTCTTCCGATAATCTCGCCACAAATCAGACCAAAAGATCCAAAAGAAAGGATACCGAGAATAATTTTACTGACCGAGCCACTGATACTTTGAGCGATTCTGGTATGGGTTATGGTCACATAATCTTTCGAACGGAGAGCCCAATACGTTAATATCTGGTATACGGAAATACCAAAAAATCCAACGCAGAATAACCAATAATACGGCTGGATAAATTCAAAATGAAATATTCCGGCAAGAACCTCTCCCGAAAATGTCAGGATAAAAAAAAGAATAATGGTCAACAGGCATACAATAAAAAAAGATAAGATGAGAAGATATTCGGCATCATCATCCTTTTCAGGTAAAGGGATAGTCAGTTCATATTTAAACGAACCGCCGACGATTAATATGGAAAGTAATGAACCAAAAACTGCCAATGTCCCAAAAATAGCCGGAGGATATATTCTGGTTAGTATCGGGACGAAGATTATCCCGAGAATCTGCGCAATTGCCGAACCACTCCCAATTATTACTATTCCTTTGAGGAGAGGATCTGTTGAAACCCGGGAGATAATTTTCGTCCTTATTGCATGAAAAAACGTTGTAAGTCTGACGATATTTTTTTTAGCGCGATCGGGTCCTGGGTTCATCAGCAACTCACTAATTTATACGATATGCCGGTTTAAATACTAATGATATACGCTTTCAGGAGGAAAACACATCTCTATGGTTTCAGATTACAGGGATGCCGGAATTCGTGGAATGCGTTCAGAAATGCCCTGCAGAAAAAATTCCATCTTTTATCATATTTTGACAATCCTGAAGGGATGAACTATGGGTTTTATCAAGAGATTATCAGATTTCCGCTCGTACCTGGTACAAGCTCTTGCTACAAAATTTCATGATTTTATTTTCTTTGCTATAATCTGTGGAATTGCCATAACTCTCATTATAGGCAGGCCGGATTTTACTATCCGGGCTCTCATTTACATTGTTCCGGGAATACTTGTCACGATCTTATTAATGAAATTATACCGGAACGGTAAGAAGTATACTGAAACACTCATCCTCATTCGGGCACATAAGAAATTTTTCCAGATTATATTTGTATCACTATTTGCACTATCAATACTGGCTCTTTATTTTCCTTCATACAGGCCCTGGTATTATTTTCTGCTGATAACTGCACTTTTCTGTGTAATTTTTTTACAGATCTTTCATGAAAGTGTAAAACCATCAGTGATACTGTTTGAAATCAGCTGTGTATTGGGAAATCTCATATTCGGGCTGCAGTTGAAATACCCCTTTTATTTTGGATTTTCTGACATTATCCCCCATTTATTTTTATCAAAAATAATATTACTATCGGGGCATATTGTTCCCGAAGATTTTAGTTATGGCTATGCATGGTTCCCCCTGTATCATATCTTCATTGCCTCTGGAACAAACCTTTTAGGGATTGATCTAAACCTTGCATTTATTATCCTTACATCGTTGTCTTTTATCTTGTTACTATGGGTATTATACCTGCTTTTCAATCAGATAATCAGGAATAGTCAAACTTCATTATTAATGTGTTTATTCTTTTCAGTTACACCGGTAGTCATTGTATATTCATCCTACGTTGTCACAAGGGTTATGGCATTTTTCGGGGTTATCTTTTTTTTATATCTGGCCCATAAACAAATTCAGACATCAAAATGGCGATCTTTCTATGCATTAACAATACTGTTTTCTCTCTACCTTATTTTGGTGCATCAGGTGTCAATTCTTCAGATATTAGTCCTATTAATCGTATTTCTCATGTTAGAAGTGATCATAAATGATTATTTTGCGATCAAAACCAGAATTATTGCAATCATCATTATCACCTTTTCGACCTATTGGCTATTTACTTCTTTTTTCTTTACGAGCATTATCGTGCAAATAGCTGATTCTACGTCTGTTCCTGGATTTTCCCGATTGAGGACCGGTATCATAACAGGAAATGAATATACGTTTTTAATGGAAAATATATCAACTGCCATAATTATTTTCTTTGTAATCCTGGGAGTAGGATATCTCCTCTGGGCTTATAAATCAAAATATCCCTCAGTAATAGCACTTTTCGTATTGCTCATGTGTCCTGTCTATTTCCCGAGTCCACTTACCGCCTCAAGCATGATTATGGTGACCTTAAGAATAGACCGGTTTGTTCTCCTTCTTTCACCATTCTTTGCATTTGCATTAGCGATAGGTTTTTTATTGATGCTCAATACACTATGTGAAAATAAACACATCAGAAAAGTTGCGATTTTTTTTGGGGTATTACTATTTTCTTACCTTTGTTTCTCTGCGTTAACTCAGAACAATGCATCAGATTCTCTGGATATACCTTCAGATCAGACCAGAGGCTATTTCACTGAATCGGAATTGAATGCTTTTGATTTTATCCCGCAGTTTGTCGCATATAACACGACGATTTCATCAGACACCTCTGGAAGCCGGATGTTTGAACACCAATTTTTCAGCGAAACGAAGGCCCTGAATTTATCCTCATATAACGCTTCCAGCTCACTTGATTCAACTGAAACGCTTTCATTCAATGATGGCTTTTTTATTCTCCGAAACCAAGAATTGGAAGAAAAGGGATTGAGCTTTGACTCATGGGTCGCTGATTTTGGTAATTTTTTAGAGCCTACACATGATATCCTTCAGAAATTTTCTCAAATGACGTATGAATCGCAAAAAATATATGATAATCATAAGGTGAGTATTTTATCTAATTTACGATGAAAAGACTTCAGTTTCTCATCTGATAATTAATTCATATCAATTCCAGGTAAACATCATCCATGGTAATGTACCATGATATGCTAAAAAATGCGAAAAAAAATCCTGCATCGGATTGCTGGACAACAAGGATACCGGTTTTTTATTTCTTTTTTCAATAACGAGGAATACTAATCTTATCACGGGATTAATAAAAACGAGACTGAATGTAGCATCAATTAGTAAGATAGTGGTACCGGTACATCTCTTCGCTGTTGAAAAGATGTTTCAGAAATCCTTATGGCAGCATCCGATATGTTTTATCGTACTTTCTGATTCAAGGGGATTTTTCCCGAGACTTCCCCCATTGATGAGTATACCTAAATCTGCTCGTATGAGAACCCGCTCTGATCGAGTAAGACACCTGAAATTGCAAGAACCGCAATCAATTATGCATTTTTTGGCTCTTCATCAAAATGAACGGGTAATCAGGATCCATCCAAAATTTCATTGATGGGGGCTGATACCCCCTAATCCCTGCAGGATACATGCCGCCTCCCTCAAAGGGGCACCCCCCACGGCGGTTCAGGCGGTGCAGAGTTTAAGGCAATTTAATGGATCAGACGACTTGATCTCAAAAATCTATGAACTATAACGTGACGGAATAAACCTTCCTGCCCAGCGTCGACCCGACGAGGCGTCGCCGCGACTCCATCAGTGGGAAAACCTCATGAGTAAAATTGTTTTAAAAGATAATCCGTTTGTATCCCAGATGACGAGGTGTTTACCATGTTAATTGTCTCGAAATACTAGGTTCCGGGAACCGTAGTTTTCTTTGATTCATCAACCAGTGTCTCGAGAAATGATTTGAGTATCTTCATCTTTACGGACCAGTCCAGATGTCCGAGTGCATATACCCTCATCTTTTGGGGATGGTCCGTATCCTGGTATACACCTTGGGCAAATTCAATGATGCTTTCAATACGGACCGGTGATTCATCGGCAGAAAAGCGGTGAATATAAGGAAAATCTGCCGGAAAATCCGGATCGCCACAGGCAATGATGTAGGGAATCCCACGGGCACAGTATTCACGGGCTTTTAAGATCGATGCCTCGGTTAACCCTATCCGATGGAGCCCCAGGCTGCCAATGGCGATGTGACAGGTGTTGAAGAGGTCATCCAGGTCTTTCCCTGTAGTGAAACCATGGAATATGACCTGACCTGTGATACCGAGCTCGTGTATTATTTTTTTCAAGAGGGATAATTCAGATCCATCACCCGCGATATGAAGTGTAACCCTGGTGGGGCCACGATAGGTTCCCATGCCTTGTATGAGACGATCAAGTCCATGCCAGCGGCTGACATTGGCAACGCAAAGGAGGTGGAGTTCCTCCCCCGCGAAGGGCACGAGTCGCCGGACGTTAACTGAATCAACGTTGAATCCGTTTCCGATGGTGATATGGGGTTTACCCGGGTCTCCTGAACGGCGTACTTCATAGTTCGTGATCTCATCAGTGACACCAACAATCCCGTCGGTATATTTGCGAATGTCATCCCCATACAGGAAATCATAGAATAAAGATATATAATCCCCGTCTAACCGACTTTCATTCGGTTCTATTGACTGGTATTCGATAACAATTTTACATTTCCTTGGATTTTTCAATATTCTGGATGTTATCCTTGAAGGAGAAAGCATTCTCGTATAAAGAATTTCATCGGTATGTGACATTTCAGTAATTGTACTGATGGAATTGTCACGAACACGAATGCGTTTCAATTTAGCGAAAAAACTTTTGGGTGATTGACATTCCAGATCGGGGATTATCATTTTATTAACAAACGGTACCGGAGGGGAATTATCATTTATTCCCGTCAACGAGTAAATTACTGACGGTACTCCAAGTTTATTTAAATTCATCACCTGAGATAGTATTTTTTTCTGAACACCGGATACTTCTGTTCCAAAAAAATTAATAGTATACATCAACTTCATTTTTTCACATCATGTTATTCTCATTATTTGCGGGGAGACAAAATAGTACCTGCAGAATACACAATTACTATTTGGTTTGGGGGACACAATTTTTATTGCCGGGTAAATATTTCCGGTGTGAGTTGAAATTTATTTCGTTATACTGAATTAAGCGGGGAGTCTGTCAGGTCTAAGAGAATCGTTCTTCAGAGTCTGCTATTGAGCTTTCAGACTTGTTTTACATACAGATCGATAAGTTTGTTAGTTATAACCTCACTTTTCCAGCGCGAAATTGCGATTTTTTGAGATTCTTTTTGAAATTTTTTTCTGAGTGCACCATCATCCAGCAATAGTTCTATTTTATCAGCAATCTCTTTTGGATCATGGGGATTTATCAATAATCCAGAATTTCCCTCTGAAACCATAGAGGGAATACCTGAAACACGCGATGCTATTACCGGAGTTCCGGTCGCCATCGCCTCGGATATTATCAGGGGGGCTGTTTCCTGGTAAGAGGTCATCACCATAATACTGGCTTCAGAATACAACCTGAGCATCTGCTCGAGGGGAACAGGTCCTGGTATGGTGACATTCTCCTCAAGATTACCGGTATGAATTAATTTTTGAAGCTTGGTATAATATTCAGTATCCCTGATCAATCCTGGCAAAATACAATGGAAATCGATATTATCCTTTTTTAATCGATATAACGCTTCAATGAGCGTAGACTGATTCTTTAAAGGGGTTAAATACGCAGGATAGAGAATTAATCCTTTCCTCTCTCTTTTCTCCTGCTCAAAGAAAACATCGGATACGGGATTTTCAATCACTTCAGTATCCGGGACCCTGGTTTTGAGAAATTGATCAATTTCCTTTATCACGTATGGGGAAATTGCTATTAATTTTTTTAACCGACGGGAAGCATATTTAAATCTCTGCATATTAACTTCAAAAGTAAATCGCGAATACATTCCTGGATAATAATCCAACTCTTTCCATATCATTCCATGGAGTGTAAGTATCGTTGGAATTTTTAAAAGAGTCCCGGCAAATGCTCCGGTTAAGGCGTGGGAATGAAGTAAATCAATCTTTTTTTTCCCTTTATTCATACGGAGTAAATAATTTATATCCCCCAAAATCGCATTGGGTACCAGTGCCCTGAAATATTCATACGATATGTTGCCAAATTTATCATCCTTTTCAAGTATTGAATGCAGGGTAGTTCCTGTGGTTGACATGATATGAACATGAATGTCCTCTTTTTCCAGCCTCCGGTAATTCTTTTTCAATCCCTCAACGGTATCATAGGCTACCCCGAGGGGTCCCCCCGTGGATCGTGTATGTGAATAATCTAAAAGTAAGGTGATATCCATTGAATTAGATCAGAATGGCAGGATTAAATTATTTGCTATATCTTTCCCTCTATGCCATTATTGCTCAATTCTTTAGCTTTTTTACGATAGATCTTTACATTGTTGCTGGGAGCAAAAAATGAAGAATGTGACCCTAATGTTCCCTTGTAGAACTCCTTTGAGGTGTTAACACAATGTTAAAAAAAGCACCAGAACATTGACGCTGCTCTCTTTTTTTAAAGCGATGATACCGGACAGGTTTTGATCCAGCACTATTTGGTACCGTTCATCCAATTTCATTTTGAATAAACCTGAGTGTACACATCCTGGATCTTCTTTGCAATATTCTCCCAGGTGAACTGCTCCGCATATGCAAGGATTGCCTCCCGATCCCATGTCCGATCAAGCGCCATCAGGATCTTTTCTTTCAGGTCATTTGGGTCAGCAGGATTGACAAGGAGACCAAAAACCCCGGAAGTGATTATTTCCGGTACCCCCCCTACCTTTGTTCCGACAAATGGCTTCCCGCAGCCAAGGGCTTCAAATAACACGGTCGGGTTGCCCTCGTTCAGGCTTGGGAGCACAAAGAAATCACAAGCGTTTATCCACAGGGGGATCTCCTTGTGGGGTTTCTTACCGGCAAGTATGATGTGGTCTTCAAGCCCGAGGGACCGGATCTGCTTCTCAAGGGCATGTCTCGCTGTCCCGAACCCGATCATTACACAGAGAATATCCTTCTTTTCCCGTATGATTTGGCTGACCGCTTCAACCAGATACTTCTGCCCTTTTACTTCCTCATAAATTCCCACGGTGAGGATGATCTTCCGGTCCTTTGGGAGACCAAGCATCCTCCGGCATTCTGACATCTCCATTGGACAGAAGAGATCTTCTTTGAACCCATTGGGGATGACATGAACAGGGATATCGACATCCAGCTTCCTGATACACTCGAGATTGCTCCGGCTTACGGTGATAATTGCATCGGCCGTGTTCAGTACGTATTCGATATTCTTTCTCCAGACCGCATCTTTGAAGGGGAGTGAGTAGATATCTTCACCGTGTGCGGTAACAACAAAGGGTACGCCGTATTTTTCCTTGAGGCGGGCACCAACGTAGCCCGATGACCAGGTAAAATGTGCGTGGATCAGATCAAATGGGATCCCCTGCTTCTGGATCAGTGCCTCAACACCGGCCAGCTGCTTTTCACCAAGTGTTTTATACCCGCGATCGGTCGGAACGTACAAGACCGGAGTCAGGTGCACGTGTACATTAGCGGGTGTCCCCTCATTGTCGATCTTATAGTGGGAAGAAAAACATACAAGTTGAGGGATGGGAAGATGAAGATACTGAGCCAAATCGGCAATTACATTGGTCCTGACAAGGACATGCACCGAAGAAAAATGGGGAGCATTGATTTCAGTCGGATCTTTCTGGAAATCATTATAAGAATGACAAATCATAAGCAGATTCTTACTCCCGCTTGTTCTTTCAGGACACATATTTTCTAAAAACCTCTCTTATAATACATAACCTCTTTGGTTTAACCCTGGTGCTGGCGTTTTTTTATTGAGATCCAATTCATGAGAGAAAAGGGTAGTATTTCATACTACTTTTTTCGATAAAATTTTATAGGTCCATTCTCCTAATTCCCCCAGGAGATCTTTTTTATGTATAGTAAAACTCTGTTCCAGGCCGGGATTAAATTTTGATTTGAAAAGGCACAATCTCCTGACATCAGCCCCCTGGATCTCTAATGCATGTAATCCCTGAGACTTTGCCTGTTTAATAAATTCCCAGGTAAGAAATTCATTGCTGTGAATTGACCTGTCCAGGCTTACCCACCCTTTCCAGAAGACAACCCGTTGGTGATATTCATAATTAATAACCAGATCGATAATATCCTGCTCATTATACAGATAATATAATTTTATATTATCCGGAAATGTTGCTATTATCTCTTTAAGATAATCAGGACCAAAGAAAGGAAATTTCAACTGTTGCTGATGATATCGGTCTTCCATTATGGTATAAAACTTTTCCACATCATCTGTTGCTTTCAACGACAGCTTATATTTTTCAGTTGTCCGGATCTCTCTTCTGCAGTCTTTATCAAATGAATTCCAGATAGTGTCAAGAGGAGGTTTTAAATCAATAACATAGGTATAATCAAGACCAATGTCAAAACCATTCCAGATAAAAGGGCGGATATCCTGGACATATGGCCCTAACGATATCGATACATAATTAGGTGCAAGGGCCTCAATTTCCGATTTTATATCATTTACAGCGGTATTCAGATAGCTTTCTTTTTGACGTTGCTTAAGGTCAGAATAGGGTGAGTTCATTAATAACCCTATAAAAGGTATTCCCGACATGGGGGGCTGGGAAAAAATCACTTTCAATCCCAACCGTTTTTGATAAAATAAAGGAAATAAACAAAACAAATTTTTATCCTTTTTTTCAAAAATACCAAAAGGAAGCAGGGTATAACCGGAATATTTTTCAATAATTCTGAGAAATTTCCATTTATGGAATACTACGCCATCCGCACTTTCATCTACGAATGAATCCCACAACGAGCTATCATCGATAATTTTAATACTCATTTTTCTCCCACCAGTCGTAGATTTTTTTCCCGCTCGTCATCCAGGCCTTCTTACCTGAACAATATTGTAATATCTTTTTATACATAATTTCCCGTGGACCTTTGAAAGGACAATGAAAACTTTCACTATGCCAATTTAAACAAATTACCCCATGATATGCTGCAACGGTATCAATCAATCTTTTTGAGAGCTCCCATGCCTCTTCATACGACGTTGCCGATTCAAACAACGTATCGTCCATTATAGTCAACGGGATCTCCAGGATGTTGATCTCGCTGCCAGTATGCAGGTTATAAGGCCGGAACGGATGGCACATGCCATTCCTGAACCCGACCATTTCGTTGTAGCCCAACGAGGTGTCGTAACCGAATCCTGCTCTTTTTAAGTATTCCCAGGAATCGGGTACCTGAAATCGCAGGTAATGGTTCCGGTTGCCGCAGACTTCCCCGTCCAGAACCTTTTCCAGACGTTTCTTCTCCCGCAGGATCTCCTCCGGGTCATTGAACGCATAGTAGCCCCCGTGGAGCCCGACTTCCCACCCCCTGTCGTTAATCTTGCCAAGGTCGTCTTCCAAATCCTCAATAGTGTACCTGAAGCGCGTGATGTCAGAATTGGTAGCAAGGAAGTAAAACGAGGAGCAGGCACCGTATTTCTCCTCCAGGTCCATAATCTCCCTGAAGTTCCGGTAGGGGCTTTTTTCCTTTCCATGCAGTTTCCAGAAAACCTGCTCTTTGAATCCTGAAAAATCCCGTTTTTTTATGCAGGTCAGGGAAGATAGTAGTGCATGATTAAGAGGGGGGTAAATCTCGTCAACATCATGGGTGAGGCAGACTGCGAATTCTTTATGTGCGGGGTATTTGTAATCAAATCCGTTATCTGCGAGATATTCTGAAACCATTGGCTCGAGAATATTCTTATTTGTGCTGGCGGCATAGGGAAAGCACCCATACTGATCCAGTTGCTCCGGAGTGTATTCTTCTTTCCGGGTGTAGAGATCCCATAACTCCCCGTGCTGCCTGAGTGCATCATATGAGTGAAGCATTACGATTCAATCTCCTGACGCAAAAGTGCTCCGACAGGGTATATGAGACCGGGATCTGACGAAAATATCCTTTCCTGACCCCCGGAACCACAAATCCCGTTTTCCATCACTATGTCGCTCTTCGTAAAAAACCCCCCCGGTGGGGTGATAAACTCCTTCATCATTCTCACACGAGACCCGCGGCAGAGAGGTCATTGTTCACCACGAACACCGCAAAGTCGGCACCAGTAAGCGCCGCCCTTGCTCTCCACTGAGGTGAAGACCCCGTGTAGTGCTTTCATGGGAAGAATTCCCGCATCCACATCTCCAGATTTATCCATTTCCATAGGGTGTCGCCAATATTGGATTTCCCTTCCAGGTGCCGGTTATACTGTCGTTCAACCTCTTTCCAGTTCCAGTATGGCCGTGATTTAAACTGTTCAGAGAAAAAAACAGTTTTGCAGAACTCAATGATCTGAGGGTCCCTGAAAAATTCATCAACCGGTGTTTCAAACCCGATTTTATCTTTCCGGTGTAAAATCATGGCGGGAATCAGGTTTTTTATTGCCTCTTTGAAGATGATCTTGGTTTCTCCCTTCTGCATTTTTTCCCGGGTGGGAATACTCATTGCAGTTTCAACTAAATTAAAATCCAGGAATGGTACCCGTGTCTCGATACTCCATCGCATGGAATTCTTATCCTCGTATCTCAGTAAATGCGGTATTGCAGTATTGAGAAGCGTTACTACGAGAGCCTCATGCAGTGTCATTGGTGTACACCGGGGATCGCTTTTGTTTACTGCAGATTCATGGAGTAAATCATAATTCAGCCACGTCAAGAGATAATTTTTATAGAGGTAGTTTTGTATTTTTTTTGGCAGGAGCATAAAACACAAAAACTGGTGTGGATAATAGTCCTTAAAATTTTTACGATATGAGCACATTTCTTTAATCAAGGTAATTATCCGTCCTTTTTTCAGAAGTTCAAAATAATAATAGGAAAAATAGTACGTATACCCCGCAAAAATCTCGTCCCCTCCTTGTCCGTCAAGCAGGACTTTTGCATTGTTTTCATAGGCAAGTCTCATGATACAATATTGCCCATATACACTCAACCCTGTTGTCGGCTCTTCCTGAGCTTTAATGAAATCGGGAAGATCGTTCAAAAAATTATTCCGGCGTAATGTGGTAAATTGTTGCTGAATTCTGGTATGATTCCCCACTTCCTTCATATACCGGGATTCGTCGATTTTTTCACCCGGAAAAATTAATGAATACGTAAAAAATGGCTGGGTAATCATGGTGTCCAGGGTACAGACAATCGCAGAGGAATCTATCCCCCCGCTCAGGCAGCTCCCGATCGGTACGTCCGATACGGTTCTTGATCGGACACTTTGAATGAATAATTGTGTAAGTTCCGGTACGGTGACTGCCTTGCGTGGTTTTATCTGGTACCATTTTTTTATCGAGACTTCTTTTGTGGGGAGATTGAACAGGAGAAATGATCCTGGTTCAAGGGACCATATGTCCTTAAAAAAAGTCCGCGTATCATGATTAAGCAGATTAAATGCAAGATACTCCATAATAACTGACATTTCTGGTTTTTTCTCAACCGTGTGAGTAAGGAGTGCAGATATCATTGAGGAAAAAATAATTTTTCCTTCTGCTATATGGTAATACAGGGGTTTAACACCGAAACGGTCCCGGCTCAGGATCAAGAGGTCTCTTCTCTTATCATAAATGCAGAAAGCCCACATACCATTAAAGCGGTTTAAACACTCCATCCCGTACTGCTCATAAGCATGAATGATTACTTCAGAATCAGTATGACTTTTAAAAACATGACCTTCTTTGATCAAATCTTCTTTGATTTCATAAAAATTATAGATCTCCCCATTAAACGTCAACCAGATTGTCTCATCCTCGTTACACATCGGCTGGTGCCCTTTAGGAGAAAGATCGATGATGGAAAGGCGGGTGTGGCCGAGAGAAACATTTTTATCATCATATTCTCCTTCATCATCCGGACCGCGGTTTTTTGTAACGGAATTCATCTTTTTGAGAAGATCGGGATCAGTCCAGTTAAAACCATTTATTCCGCACATAATCCCCCCGGATATTTATAATGCATTCTTAAAAGCACTAGTTCTTTCATCGGTCTTTCCAATTTTTTTATTATAACCAATTTTTAATTTCTTCTCTTAAAAATGCTGTGACACCGATTTTTCGTCAGGTGATAGAGATTATCGTGATCCATTCTTCGTTGCTGAAATGCCTGAACGATGCCATTAAACGACATAACTCCAGATATGAAGCACCTGTAGCACCCGGTTTCTTTTTTAAAGGAATCTGCTCGAGGTATCTGCACAATACCAAACCAGGACTACGACCAGAACTCCCGTTAAAGGAGAAGTATTTTTTTTATTGTCAGCGGGCTTTATTTTTTAAAAATGTGTCAGTCCACGAAATTTTCACGTAGTTCTCCCGGAGTAGAAAATGTCACTCCCCGTTGCAGAGCGTTCCTGATGAAATATTCCAATGAATCCACATATGCGGGGGATACCCTGCCGGGATGGGCCTGAATGGTCATGACACCCCCGCCTCCTGAGATTTGTGATGTTAAACATTCTATCCAGATGTTTCCTATCTTCTCAGCGTCTTTTGGGCGAAATAAAGGCCCATGGGGGTCCTCGATCAAGGTATAATCACTGATACCCAAGGTGGGGAATTCTACTACGTTCTGGGTAATGCGGTAGGGTACTCTCGGCGAATGGTAATACGCGTTATATACGATTGCCACGCATTTCAATACCGGTTTAATACAAGGATAGGTTTTTGTATACATATACCGCTTCTGGACGAAGGGTATAGCTTTGAAAGCAATTTCGAATCTTGTTTTACTGCAGTCATATGTTAATCCGGCGTTTTCTACTGCTGGATACGTATTGGTATTATGTTCATAATAGGGTGCCCGGAATCCTTTTATATCCACATCAAAAAGAGCAGAAAAGGTTTTTTTCATAGCCTTTAAACGTTCTGTCTGAACCGGGACAGACTCATAAAAGGATTGATGAACATCCCCGTGCCCTTCAACCACATGGTTGTGCTTCATGATATGCTCTACCCGCTCAGGATACTCTTCAGCTGCTTTGGCTGTGATAAAAAAAGTTCCTTTGATGTCATACTTCCGGAGAACGGAAAAATACCTGTCCAGACAATCAATGGTTTCCGTATCAAAATAATCAATATCCCCTGTTATGCAGACAATCAGTGTTTTTTTGGTATCTTCTGTCTTCATGAACCCACCTCTCATTCTCCTTTATTCTCCGATAATGTGAACTCCCAAAAAACGCTATTGTTTCTGCTATCGTTCATATTTTTCACTGGTTTTTAGTGTTCAATCATTTCAATACTACTCCGGGGGTAATCCTCGATGAATCGCACGATAAAAGCCGTCACATCGATTTTATCCCGTAGTAAACGTGCCAGTTTTTCCGCCCAGATCCTCTTATTTTGAGGATCCCGAAGAATATCAAGCGCTTTATGCAAAGCATTCTCCGCATCAGAATAACTATACATAAGATCGTACTTTTTTTCAAGCTCAATAAAGTTCCCCATTGTACCGACGAGAGATGATATCAATATTGAGGGTGTGCCTAAAAGAGCCGCTTCCGACGCCATAGTCGCTCCCTCGCCTATATACAGGGTAGCGTAATAGAGCAGATCGTGCATCTTCTCCGGCGGGATCCGGATCCGGTACTGCTCCAGCTCCTGCGGCAGCGGGCTTTCAGAGGTGATAAGGATCTTGCCATAGGGCTCCAGAGTCCTGACGAATTCCGCTTTATCAAGAATTCCGTGATGGCCAACATCGTGACTGGCATCCCAGGAAACAAAGCGTACAATTATGAAGGGATCGTGAGGGGTGAGGCCGAGTTCGCTGAGGACAGCAGGGTTTGGGGTGAAATGGTTGGGGTGGAGGTAGGCCAGCTCATGGAAGCCATTGTAGCGGATTTGCTTTTTCCCGAGATTACTTCGATAACAGGAGGGGGTGCATATTGTGCTTACAAAGGGATCCATTAAGGTATGCTCAATTTTTGCATGCTCCGTGTCATCGAACACAATTGACGGTAACCTGGCCAGTTTCCCGACGTGTGCCACTGCCACGCTCCCCGGTCCGCCGACAAGGATATCAGGAGCAAAATCCCTGACCTGCTGGTACAGTCTTGCCTCAATCCTGACCTGTTCAATCATCTTCCCCAGGAGCGTGGGTGAAAAACTCCCGATCACGGTATATGAATACCCGCCTGCGTCGAGCAGGTTTTGCAAAACATCTTTGCTGATGCAGGTAATCCTGCAGTCATGCCCCTTCCCCTCAAGGAGTCTGATTGCATGCTTGAACAGGTGAAACTGGGCCGGATGGCCCATATTGAAAAGAATTCTCAGAACGATCGCCTCCACATTATCATGCTCTTAATTGCATTCCCAAGGATGTTCGTACCCCATGAAGCTATCCACTCTGAACGGTTCAATGCCCAGTTGCCAGGATGAACAAGCAGATACAATGAGGGTACCTGGCGTAACCGGATAGCAGAGATTATATCATCTGTTGTCTTTGCATCAAACTCCCTGTTTCCCTGCAGGTGATCTCTGACCTTGTGCTTTCTGTCCCATCTCAATCCGGTATCCGAACAATAGTACATATCAGTATCCATCGAGAGATAGGCTTCCCCGCTGATCCCGTAATCCCGGAAGTCGTACACATTCCATAGATCCCGGTTATCATACGGTGAGAGGGGACTCCCGTGCATGCAGATGGTAAAAATACCGGTTATTTCTTTAAGATCATTAAGTTCCTTCTTAAAGAGCGTAATGGCCTTTGCATAGTCACCCTGCGTCTTGCTCAGGACTTCGTAGTGGTAACCGATCTCATGTCCGAGATCTGCCACCTCCTTAATTATCTGAGGGTTAAAGATTTCCGGCGTGTGGCGAAAATAGTAGGTCGAAGAAATGCCCAGGTTGTGTTCCAGCTGCGCCATTCTGAGTGCACGGTGTGGTTTTGTGTCCACATCATGTCTGAGAATAGCATAATCTTTCTCCGGGCGGTTGGAGAGGTATTCCCTGACGGTCAGGATTGAGTAGCCGCTATTGATGAGTTCATTGCAGAGGACAGAATATTTCTTAAAGGTAAAATCGTTCATTTCTCTCGATCACCAGGAGGTAGTTTCTTTTTTGTTCGATGCCATTTTATGCCTTTCGTGAGATCGCAGGAGTCCGGCACCTGAGATCCATTGAGCGCTGTCGTTTACGATCCGATGTAGCTGTGTACGGGAAGTCTGTTTGAGATTGCCGCTGATTTTCTCTCATATCCCTCTCTCACCATGTAGCCGGTGGATAATGCAGGTTTTTTCTCTGCCCACCATTACCAACCCCGATTAAGAAATGATTGCCTTTGCCTTTTATCCAGGAGAAAATGCAAAGCCTGCGCAAATACACCGAGAACTGGCAATGGATCTTTTAAGGACATCTCTCCAAAACAGACATTTTTTTCATTGATGGTCAATAATTCTTTTAATGCCTGTTTTTTACACGGAGAAGACAGTGCCCATAAAATTTCATTGGGGATTACCCAACGATACTTCATAGGAATAGTATATTTTTCCGGTTTACTGACAGGATTTTTCATTGCCAATTGATAAAGGAGGTAGGGGAAGTCGACTCCCGATTGTATTGCGAGGTTCAGGGGCATCCAGAATCTTGGGTTTACTTCAAGCAATCTTGGAATCCCTTCCTGATCTATGATAAATTCAACTTCTGCAACACCTTTCCAGCCAATACTTTTTAAGAGGGATATCGCGTATCCTGTCACCTCATCGTTTTTACAACTTATTCCCACCACCGTTGGCCCTCCACTGAGCGGGTACTCCTTGACTCTCTCATAAGCGAACGACGCGACCTCATTTGAATTATGATCGAGGAGCACACAGGCAGTGCAGTAGGATTTTTTTTGTACATACTCCTGGATCATGGGTTCACCAAAGTCTCTCTTAATTGATTCGTACTGCTCGAGAAAATCTTCATCCCTGCGTACATACGCGATTCCCCGTGAACCTGAACTGATGCGGGCTCGTATCAGCAGGGGAGTCTTGAGGTTCGCAATGATCTCTTTGAGATCAAGCTCCTCAGGAAAATATGTGCGGGGGTGGGGTACACCGCACCGGTGTGCAATCTTGAGGGTTTCAGCTTTATTCTGCAGGAGTTTGATAGCATCGTAATCAGCGATATACAGGTTGGTTATTTGCGATAAATCCCGGGCATGTTTGGCGATAAGTAAGGTTGTGTCATCCCGGACAGGGATTATCATATCGAATTTTTCCCGGAGAGTAATTTTTTTTATTTCTTCAATGAAGGTATCCGGGTAATGATTCGGGGATGGATAAATCCATGATTTTTTTACGTGCTTGGAAAAACGAGTCAGGTTCAGCCCGAATTCTTCCCCACACTGGATTTCAAATCCTTTTTCACCTAATGACCTCACTATTGCTAATGAGGCAAGAGAGCGTCCGTCCAGAACAAAAATTTTTACCATATTGTCTCATCCGTTCTCTTGAACAACAACAAAAAGTACTTCGGATACATGCACACCGGAAGTGCTCCTTTTAAAATTTCTGATGTACATTTCTGTTATGCTCGTCACACGATGCACTCCTCATGAATATTTCCCAGGGTATCCATCAGAACAGGGACAGATGACCGGGTGGCTTTATTAAGAATGTACCGTATCCTGTCCTCCACTATTTTACCTTTGATTATCCAGTAGAGTGGTCTGCCCCTGCCGATGGCCGGAAAGTCCTCGTAGGATACATCGATGGGATGAAAATAAAATACGGTATGCCCTCTTTTCAGGCTCTGTTGTAAGCCTTTATACATCATGCCGGCACTCAGAAATCTCAGCATGGGGCCCCCGGAAGTGGGTATTTTCAATCCACACAGGTCATAATAGGCCCATGGGAATTCCAGCAGTGCTCTCCTTCCACCGGGAGTTAAACAGGATTGCCTGGGAAAATAAGGACTGGAGGACACTCCCCCCAGTGCAGAATCTGTCTTGTTATAGAGTGAATTAACGCACACAGAAGAATCATACCTGAACCCAACCTTTTCAAGGGAATCGATCATCCATCCTGCGATCAGTGCATTGGGGGCGCGATATCCGGTTACCGGCACTCCTGCGATCTTTTCCAGAATATTCTTTGCCTGTATCGTCTCTTGCTCAAAGGTTTGCTGGTTTATGAGTGGCTTTTTGGTTTCCGGATCAATTGTGCAGCTGTGATGCAGTCCGTGGCAGGCGATCTCGTGCCCCTCGCTGACAATGGATTCCACGAGCCCGGGATAGTGCTCAGCCACATCAGCCACGACAAAGAATGTCGCTTTGATGTTGTATCCGGAGAGCAGGTTCAAGATCCTTTGTGTGGGGTGCGTTAAATAATCGTACCGCTCCTTCCAGGAAGCGAAAAAATCATCGGTATCCCTGTACACTGAAAAAGGAGAACCCGTAACGGAGGGGATATGGTACCAGTCCTCTATATCCACGGTAAGTGCCAGCCGGGTATGTGCGTTTCCCATCATCAGCATCTCATGGTATTATCAGTATATTTTCCCGTAATATCCCTGCATCTTTCTCCCTGCACCACAACAAAGAACCGGGCAAGAAAAAGTGTCGGTATTCAAATTCCGAACATGTAATCATATAATTGTTTATATTCTCCTGATATATTGTGTTTTTCTTTTCTTTGTGTACCTGAAGTAATTTTTGAAAAAAAGAGTGAGAAAAGCCTTTTTTTAAAGAAAGACTCCATTAATGGAGAATTTTGTATGAATCGCGCATAAATTGCGATCTGGCAATTCTTTTTTGAGAAAAAGACTCCTAAATTGAAAAATCAGCAAGGGAAATGAAAAAAAGAAGCACGCCACGGTCTTTAATTTCTCACAAGTTGTATACATCCTTCATGCCAGACACAAAACACCCTAAATGCCAGCACCCAAAATGCGGTGCAAAGATGCAAAGGATTTACAAAAGGGATCGTGCTGCTTTCGTACCATGCGGCTGGATGTGTACAGATTGCGGGATGATGCAGAAAGACTGATTGTCACATTGAAACATATTCGGATATTGGAGAAACGCGAACAGACCGCGAATATGAAGATTTGAAAAAAAAGGGAAAAGTATCGTGAGAAATAACCCTACCGTATGCACATGATACGGTTTTAGAAGATAAAAAGATGTAATAAATGTTAAAAAAAATTCAAATAAAATAATTTATTTTCTCAGTATTTTTTCAGTATTAGTATTCGGCAGATTACGCTAAAAGGAATCCAGATATTTCTTGCTCTGACATGTTTTTCTGGCAGTCATAATGACAGGATGCATTGAAGGATTTATAATACCATTTCGGTAACTATAATATAGATTAAATAAGAATGAACAAAATCCAGCAATGCCTCACGACGTTTTTATCAGCTATCCTTCTTTAAATAAAACAACAGCTGATGCAATCTGTGCCAAGCTAGAAGAGAATAGAATTCGGTGTTGGATAGCCCCTCGTGATGTTCTTCCGGGAAAAAAATATGCCGAAGCTCTCCTGAATGCAATCGATGAATGTCAGGTTTTTATTTTAGTATTTTCAGAAAATACCAACCATTCTCCTCATATTATAAGTGAAGTTCAGAGAGCATTTGTGAAAAATAAAGTTATAATTCCTTTTCGAATTGAAAACATCGAGCCCTCCACAGAATTACAATATTTTATCGGAACCGCCCATTGGCTCGATGCATTAACCCCCACTACCGAAAAACAAATTGTAAGACTCGTCGATGTCGTTCAACGAAATCTGGGAATCCCCTCTCAGGCAACTCCGGAAACACCAACCTCAACAGTCATTACTCATTCATCAGATAACACTCCAAAATATAAGACCAAATCTAATACGAAATATTACTATCTTGCAGGAATTTTTGTTCTCATATTCCTGGGTTGGATCGTTTTGGGAGCTCATCAGGAAAATACAATGACTTCCCCACACCAGAACCTGACTCCCCCCTCACAGAATCCCACACTGACGACTATTGATGCTTCGGATGTGACGAAGACAACGTCACAAATCCCCAAGGATAGTTCACTCCCCGCTGGATGTGTTGCTTATTATTCATTCAACGATGGAACAGCACATGATTCGATTAATGGATATACCGGGACCATCGAAAATGCCATCACTCTCAAGGGAAAATCCGGAGACGGATTTAATTTTAACGGTGCGAATGCTTACATTTCCCTGCCACGAATGGTATCAAATGACTTTTCAATCTCTTTCTGGGTAAATACAGATCAGTTTGTCGAACCTCATTCTACTGGGGGTTCTCTCGGACAATGGTACCGGGGTCAGGGTTTGGTAGACGCGGATGTTTGTTATCCTAAAAGGGATTTCGGAGTGGACCTCTATGGTTCAGAAGTGAGTTTCGGAACTGGGCCTGATGATCAATCTATTTTCACAATAAACTCTGTGAACGACAATACATGGCACCATGTTGTTGCAACGAGAAATAGTAAAACGGGAGGGATTGAATTATTTATGGATGGAAAAAAGGAAGCTACAGCCACGACAAAAAATATGGGATCATTAACCGATTCCATGAATATTATTATCGGGAATAGTCCATGTCATATTCAAGAAAACAGTAATTGGTTTAATGGCAATATCGATGAAATTATGATATTTAACCGCGTTCTAAGCCAAAATGAAGTTGCTCGACTGTACCATTTGTTCGATTGAATAAGGTATGAAGTATCCCGTGGCAGTATTGCCCGGAATGCCGGGTCATGCTACTTCAATTTACTCTTTTTTTATTTATTGAGTTCCTTCTTTAATCTGTCTCGACAAGTTACTCTAATATAATCAGGACAATGACACTTAACTGACATATCGTATGCAAAAAGTGCTTCTTCCTTCTTACCAAGATCTTCGAGGACACGGCCCATTTCGAAATATGTATAGTAATCTGCGTCTATATTTAGTGCCTGCTTGTATGCTTCGATAGCCTCTTCCTTCTTACCAAGGTCTACAAGATCATTTGCTTTTCTAACCCATTTTTTAGCCTCTTCTGGATTACCGCGAGGGAAGATCTCTAACTCCACCCATTCTTTAGCTCCATTCGCGTGATCTTAGCTTCATCCTTCTTCCCAAATACTCTATCAAAAAAACCCATACGAATCATGAGAAAAAGTAATTATTTATTACTTATCCATGTGCAATTGCGATAATGGGTTTAAAGAAAATAACTTCTCAAATTAAGGCAATGATAATTGAAAAAGTCCCCTTGACGCAACAGAATTAGTTTCCATAATAATTATATAATAATTTGAACAATGATTTTCTCATGTCGTTATTTTCGAGATTATTTAGGCAACCTGACGTTATCAAACTAAAATCGAATGGAGATAAAGATCGGTATAAAAGTGAATTCACAATAAGCGTACAAGAAGCTATCGATATTTGTTTTAGTTCAATTGTTCCGAGGGTCCATACTATTTCACATAAAGAAGTAAATGAAGAGTATTTACGGTTGAAAGAAATTTGGAAATCAAGTGATTTGTATTCTGGATCAAAATCATATATAATTGATCTTATTCAAAAAAATATGAACACAATGAAAGGTTTTGAAACATTTAAAGAGTTTTCAGTTCAGGAAATTCCTCTTACTTCATATCAAAAGGGTGCAGCTCAAATCAATATATTTCATTCGGGTGTTTTTATGCCCATACGAATTTGGAAAGTAGATAGTGAATATTTCGTTTGCGGTTCCTCAAGATTCCACCTTTAATTTTTATAGATCTAAAATCGTTTTTTTGAGGTAGTATCGCATTTTTCGCATCCATCTTTACCCAGTTATGACACCTTGGACACCGCACCCGCACCGGCTTTCTTGATTTTTGCAGACTAGCAAGTCGTATCCCCATGTATGTCCATACATGGCTGCAATGGTGACAGGTCATACGGCAGCTTGCGTATTGGCTGTCCAGAAAAAACTAACACGGATTTGGGAAAATCGGGGTAATTTACTTCACTATCACTCTAATCCGGTACCTGATTGCTCAAATTGTGGGTTATGAGCTATTCTCTGTATTTTGAAACAAAATACAAAATTTAATAGTATCGTATTAACATAATTGCTTTTACTTACGGAGTGAAAAAAATGGCTGTAAAAGGAACTTTTCCCAGTTTACTCAGGATTGGAGCAATTTTCTGTTTATGCATTTTCTTAATACCCTTTGTGGCAGCTTCGTCCTTAACTGCTGATAGGTATATTGTGTACGATCAGAATGAAAGTGGATCCGGATAACAAAATTATCTTCTCCAGAAGTTCGTAGTGGATTACTAATATTGACAGCTGATATAAAGTATGATTCAAAAAGTGGCTTTAATCAAGAAATTGTTAAGTCTAATAACATTGTTGACACATATATAAAATTTTCAGTTTTTGATAGCAACCTTAAACTCATTGGCAGTGATAATTCCGTAATCAATATAAAACCTGGGCAAACGGGCACTTATCGCGGTTTTGTATCATTTAGTAGTAAAATAAAAGGTACTTGTTATTTTACTGCTCAAGCGTTTGAAAAAATAAGGGCAACTGGCACCGAATTTCCAATTGGACCTTTGTCAAGTGCAAAACAATTTAAAATATAATATTTTTACTGAACCTTTTGCGTGTTTTTGATTTATTTATCAATGTGTACTAAATGGATCTTTGTTCACTTTCACCCTTCATTCACATTCGTTTCATATCACATTTTGTTGATTCGTAATCCATGGACGATCAATACTCAAGCTGCCTGGTTATTTGTCACCACTGTCAGTATGAGTGGACCTATATGGGGATCGTGCTGGCAAGGTTAGGACGAACACACAAACCCGTTCGAACCCAATGTCCAAGATGTCATAATAAAGTGAAGATGGATGCGAGGAATTCGATTTAGAAAAAACATAAAAGTTCTTGGATTATTGATCCTATGTTATAGTGAAGGTTACAATGTGCGGCAGGTATTCCCTCATCTTTATTGATGATCTCGGCAAACACTTCCGAATTTTCGACCCGACACTCGGCATCAAATCGCACTTCAACATCGCTCCATCCCAGATGATGCCGGTGATTGTGCAGCGCGAGCATGTTGAAATGGTCATGATGCAGTGGGGGCTCATCCCGAACTGGGTGAAGGACCCGAAAAAGTCAATGCATCCAATCAATGCAAAGGCGGAAACACTTGCTGAAAAACCGATGTTCAGCAGTCTGCTGAAGAACAAACGCTGCCTTGTCCCTGCAAGCGGTTTCTATGAATGGAGGAAGGATGGAAAGAGAAAAATTCCCTACTATATCCACTTGAAAGAGAGCCCGCTCTTTGCGATTGCTGGCCTCTACGATGTATGGTATGATGCAGCTAATGTGGCACATCTGACGTATACGATTATTACCACCGATGCAAATGACCTCGTGGCGCCGCTCCACGACCGAATGCCCGTGATCCTTAAACAGGAAGACGAAAACCGCTGGCTTTCCGGGGATGCTCCTACATCTGCTGAGATGAAAGAAATCCTCGGGCCTTATCCACCTGGTGAAATGGATGCGTATCCGGTGTCCTCACGGGTGAATAGTTCTGATGTTGATGATGAGCGGTTGATTCGGCCGTTGGTAACATTGTGAGAATCGGTGATTTTTTTTAAATAACCCACAATTGGCTGTTAGGGGCAATTTCTTTGCTCAATTTGCTCACACTCCTATTCCCGCAATAATCCCGACCACCTGCTGAGCGGTCACCGGGTCAACAACCCGTGCCAGCACCAACCCGGCCATTGCAACGAACAAGGTCCAGAAGACTTTCTTCACCGGCTCATTCTTCCCGAACGCATCAATTGCCGTAACGGTCCGAATATCTGACAGCGCCAGCGGCCCGAGTGAGCGCCGGTTAACGAACGCATCAGCGCGAGGTCGAGCGCGAACGAGTCACTGAGCGTTAGGCATGAGTACGATCAACAGTGACGAACACGATGCGAAGCATGGTGTGAGGAGTGGGCGAGAGCAGCTGCTGGCGCCGGAGCATCGCGACAAGCCAGGGGCGTCATCATCCCGACGATCAACCGTGGGAAAAACAAGGCAGGTGATGTGAAGCGAGCCGGAGCCTCAGCGAGGACGAGTGAACATGACCATCTCCCTTCTTCTCGGTGCTGATATTTCCCGGAAGTCATCGCCACAACTGGATTTCGCTGTTGTGATGTTCCTCATTGTGTACGAAGACACTTATTATTCCCATAGAAAAATTCCTATAATCCTGTAACAAGCTACATCATATGGAGCTCCCAAAAAACAGGTCAACATTCAAAGCAGTTGTTCTGACTGCGGATAAATTTGAGGACATGGAAGTTTTCTTCCCTGTTTTCCGCTTGCTTGAGCAAGGATGGCAGGTAGATATTGCAGCACCTGATATGAAGGAAATTACCGGTGAACACGGCTACGTTTTGAAGCCTGACAAAATTATTGAAGAAATTAATCCTGACAAATACAATCTTCTTATCATTCCTGGTGGGTTTCCTGCTGGTGCGCCGGCGACCGTACGCAAAATAAAGAAATCTCAGGAAATCACACAATCATTTTTTGAAAAAAATAAGCCGGTAGCCTCGATTTGTCATGGGCCCTGGACACTTGTTTCCGCGGGGGTGGTGAAGGGCAGGCATCTTACTTCTTTCTGGCATGACGGCGTGCCTGAAGAAATAAAAAAGGCGGGTGGCATCTGGGAAGATAAAGAGGTGGTCGTTGATGGCAATCTCGTTACTTCCCGCTGGCCAATGGATTTACCGGCGTTTATGAGAGAGATTATGAAAATGATTAAACAAGTCGAAAAATAATCAACTGATGTATAAGGAGTGAAAAAATATGGATCACATACCGGATGTGTTACAATCAGCAGCCAAGGCCTACAAATTACTCATGGAAAATGAGAAGGTGCGGGTTTTAGAGATTCGCCTCAAACCCGGCGAAAAAGCACCGATGCACAATCATCCGCACGATCACGTCGTGTTTGTTATGAATACTGCCAGATTCAAATTGACATTCTCTGATGGCAAGAGCGGGTCATTTGATTTTAATGCCGGGCAGACGTTATGGATGGATGCAGGATCGCACGCCACTGAGAACATAGGAACTTCAGAGGGACATAATCTGGTTGTAGAAGTAAAAAAGTAATAAATAACATCAGTTCCGGGAGACAATTCGATGTATTCTAAAAATGGCTAAATACCAGAACGAAAGTATTGTTACAATTATCAGGGAACTGAAAACCTTACGGAAAATCGTGGTGGTACGGTTGAGACAAGAAAATGTAATTTATTTTACCCAAAAGGAAGAGGAGTTCGCAAATCTCTTGATAATCGGAACCAAGAAAAATATTGCTAAGGTATTGGTGTTTCTTGAAAAAACTCCGGAAGCAACCTCCCGGGCAATCGAACGCGGGACCGATATGCGGCAGCCCGAAATAAGTATAGCCATGAAGTACCTGATGGAGAGGGGATGGATCAGGAGTCGCGAGAGTTCTGGTGAGAGCAAGGGCCGGCCAATAAAAATCTACGAGCTGGCTAAACCCTTCAATGAGATTATGGATTGCATCGAGAACGAGAAGAAGACTGAAGCAAGCAATAAGCTCGCTCTCGTTCAGAAGTTACGACAGCATCTCCGCTGAAGTTACGATAAACTTACTATTTCCTGACTCCTTTTCATCTGCCCTTTTTTATAATATTATCATCGGATAAAACGACCCTCATATTCGTGTTCTGGCAGGGTTTATGGGATCCGGATGGCATAAATAAGGGGCTAAATTCACCTCAATTTAAAGGACCTTGCAAGCCAATAGATGAGGTGCAAATCTGCCGTATTTTGGCAAACAGGGCGATTATGGGGCTTATTCTCCACAGGAACAGAAAATGACGGTTTTACGGAGCTTTTCCAAAAAGCAGGTGAAAATCGAGAGAAAATCGGAGCCTGTATAGGGCGTATTTCACTCATTTTGAGCATAGGTGATAAAAAATGGAATAGGGTATCGCGCTCTTTTGTGCGGTGTGGGGTCTTTTTTATTATTGGTGTTTTTTGCATAGATTATGGGAATTTTTATCTTTTTTGTTTCCTAACACTTGCTCTCGCACTCAAATAATTTCTCGCTGTTATCCTTATTTTTGTCTATGCAGTTCTGGACACACGTTTTACATTGAGTAAAACTCTTGTTTTCTACTTGACCGCATGTGCCATTCCGGACCCCGCATTGTGCGTATTGCAGGCATTTATCTCCAATCTGATACATTGCGGTACACACATCAGGAGGATTTGAACCACAGGTAATATCTAATCCATGGCAGGTTTCCCGTTGACATGCTCCGGGTGTACATGTTTTTGCAGAGAAAGTTACGGAAGAATCATCTCCGATTTCTGGTGTATATGTTTTGATACTCAGGATATTTTTTGTATTATCAACAAAATAGCACTTCGCGGAAATAATTGGTCTTCCCGATCCTTCCTGTATAAATGCTACATACCAACCGTCATCTGATTGTTCCGTTCGTATTGATTTTGGGGGCAACTGGTCACTTGGATACCCTTTCAATTCGGGAAATTCGCTTTTTATAATCCTGACTGCTGTCGCTTCGTCTATTGAATCATGCCCGGAACTTTTTGGCGCGGATATAAACCAAACAATGAATCCTGCGCCGAGCAGAATAAGGAGAAGCACAGTTATCGTGAGCACTTTGTCTTTCATGCAAAATGTATCACTTTGAGAAATATTTATATCCGTCGTTAACTTCGAATTATTTTGTAGTTATCCTGACAGTTTACAGGGTTTATGCGATTAGAAAATTTTCAACCTTTTCCTGATTAAATAAATCATTTCCTCGAATTGTCCAAAATTCAGCTCTCTCCATATTTCTGTTTTTCCTGACGTTTTATCGTCTCAACTAGTACTGAAAAGACTGCAGCTTCGAGTGGATCATCACAGGCAATGAACACTTCACTGGAGTGCATTTTTGCAAATTTAGCAAGTTTCTCTCCATATTTCTGATCCTCTTTCCTCAAGGATCTCGAAGACCGATTCCAGCGATCCACGATTTCGTTTACTCCCAGACGGATGCTCTCAAAACTCCTTCCCATTTCAATTACCTCAAATTTTTTTTGTATAGGGAAGGTCTTTTTTGATAGGCATGGGGAGTGTGAAAATGTGAGCATCCAAAATGTGGTGCAAAGATGCAAAGAGTATACAAAAGAGAGAACTCTGTTTTTGTACCATGCAGGTGGATGTGTATTGATTGTGGATTGTTCAAAAAGGACGATTAAGATAACGAGAAGATATAGCTGCTGACGTCAGACACCGCTCCCAGTTCACAGGAAACAAGCTCATTGTTTAAAGAAATTCATCAATTCATAGATTTTTTTGCAGCATGGAATGAATAATTGAAGATTAACATAACATTGCTCTCTCGAAAGAACTTTTCCACTTGGATGACCTGACTCTTTACGATAGTTTCTGATTAATGAGATAATCATATCGAGATTAGTGTCAAGATCTTCGTTTAATTCTTTGGGTAAATCTTGTCGTTTTTCGTTAAGTTTTTGCTTAAATTTGTTAAATTTCTTTAGTAAGGTTTGTTCTTTTGAAACGCTACGAAAATGTGTAGAATATTCGCTATTTTTTTCGACAATTTCATAGAGTGATTCGAGAGAATATTCTAAAGCTAGACCTAACATTACAGCTGATGAGAGTTGACACCCTACAATGAACGCCTGCATTGCCTCTTTTAAATAAAATATTGTGAGATTATCGATATCAGAAATATTCTCTCTGATAATTTTTTCATAGCTTGTAAGGTCATGGAAAAAATAGACCTCCTCATTTTTGAGTATTTTTTTACCAAAACTTGAAACACGATACCAAGGATAAGCTGCATTTGGATCTGCACGATTTCCAAGAGTTATGATGTTCTGTCTGAATAAATCCCAAAACACCTCCTGAAATAGATCTTTATCATTTTGAGATAATTGCGGCTCTCCCCGACTTGGATCGAGTGGTGTTCCATCTCTTTTTTGTAAGACTTCAGCAACAGCGATTCGTAAATGGACATATTGTTCATCGTATCTTCGCAGTATGGGGGCAGCTCCCACCTTATGCTTATAAGACCGCAGGAGAGGCTTACCAGTACAAAATGAAAAACGGTACTTCTGCCGGGTGTAAGAATCGTAAACTTTGTTAATCGAACGGTTATAGTATATAGTGAAGTGGAGAACTCATGAGAAAGAAACAGATCGCTGCAGTCGCCCTCGCTCTATGGCTTACTATCATTGCAGTGTTCATGCTTTTTGCAGAGCGGTTCGACCTGGGGCTCTTCTTTGTCCTGGGGTTCATCGGTTTCCTCGTGATCGTGGAGCTCATGGAGCCACACTATGTCAAGCCTGGTTACGTATGGTACACCAGGGTTCTCACAGCCCTGGGGATAGTACTATTCAGCGCTATCCTCGCGCAAAAACTACTGGATTTGCTTGGACTGGAAATTGTATTGGCATAACCATCCTGCCACACTACGTTCCGGTTGTTCTGATGACATGCATCCGGGACGGATATTTTAAAAATAGGTGAAAAAATGACAAAAGAGGTAATGAATCTCATTGATGATTGTAGTGGTGAAATGCAATGCAAAGTGTGTGGATCTGTCCACATTGCCAAACGTGATCACCATGGTAAATATCCCCCTGAATCTTTGTGGTGCATACACGGATGTAAGTTAGAAGATATCGACTGATCGTTATATCCCTTCCTTTCTCCTTACCTCATCGTATTTTACCATCCGTTCCAAGCGCCGGCCAACGGTGTATCACCAGGGATGCCATAACCAAAGACAAGGTCAGCAATACCTGCAGTATTGCTGTTCCGGAGGTAGAATGCACTATTACGGTATATCCCACTATTCGTAGTCGTGTTCGGTCCTTTCGATGTGATAGTGAACGGGGCATCGCTGGTATCGCCATACATGGAGTTAGTGGTACTGTTGATCCGGATGGTATAATCGTTCCCCATGGTCTGGGTATCCGGAATTGGCCAGATATACGATCCGGCCCCGGATAAACCACTCCAACCAGGAACTATCTCCTGATCCAGGACTCCCGCTTTCAGGAGCTCGATTTTAACGGTCGATCCTCAATCGCCGGTATAGATCCACTGGATCATCTGTAGTGTTCCCTGGTGCCAGGTCTCCCCTCCATTGGGTGTAGTGACGGTTATCGAAGCTGCACTCACTGTTGTTACCAGCAGCGTGATGCTTATGAGCAGTGCAACTACGCACAGATCAATTGAATGTAATCCCCCCTTGTTAACCATCTCTCTAATCCCCTCAATAGTGTTTAGTCAGATCTTACAGCTATGAAATAGCTTTTGTAATACTAGTTAGATAAGATATTATTATAAGAAAATGCGGGATCCGCGTACGGACACCGGGGAAAAGAATGAAACCAATACGTCTGAACAAGTACTCAACTGCTGCAATCCTCCTCATGGGAGCGGCGGCCGTTCTGGTTGCGATCGCCGTTATTACCAAACTCGGGGAATTCATAACTGCTGCGTTTGTGATTTCCGGCGCGATCTGCGCTATGACAGGAATTTTTGTCCTGATGTTTTCAAAGGGTGAGCCCATTGATCCACGGCTAGTCGGACTTCTTCCTGTACAGGGTTGTATAAATCTCTGCCGTATCGGGTATGACCTCGGTATAATCGGAAATGCGTATTTTCTTCCCCCCCGCGTTACCGGAGAAGCCAAGGTCATGCAGTTCAACCCGACCTTACCCTATAAGGGAATTACCGTATCTGCAAAGGGATCATTTCCCAAAACAGAACCGGAAGGGCTTGTTACTCTCCCGTCCTGCGACCCCTTGATCCAGGACATCAAAAAGAGAAATGCACTGGTAATTCCCCATAACGAGGAACATTTAACCCAGCTTATCCGTGAAACAATCGGAGATTTTTTTGAGTTTGCTCCACGGATTTTTGTCCGCTGGCATGGGAGTACGGTCACCATCACGTTTCACCAGTACCGTTTCATTGCCGGATGTCAGTATATTGCACAGGAATCCCCCGGTTGTTGTACCAGGAACCCTTGTCCGGCATGCAGTCTCTGCGGGGCATTGATCGCCGAGGGAACAGATAAGGTAGTCACTCTTGACCAGTGTTCAGTGAGCTCTTCCTCTCAGGATGTCAATGCCGTCTTTTCGATAGTACCCCAGCCTGAATGATACAAAAATATCTTTAATTGTTGACTACCCTCAAATGAAGCTCACGGTAGCTCGCATTGATACGATCACTCCCAGCAACATCAAAACCCGGGACGTTCTCGCTAAATAACAGGAACTCCACACGGTTGTACCCGGTTTTATTAAATGAAAGATTGTAGGGGATTATTGTTGTCTCGTTATGGACGAGGGTAAGCGACAGCCGTGCATTGGGATCCATCACCTTGATCCGAGTGGTATTTGTCACGTTATCAAATTCCGTACGCAGCATCCAGGTTTCTATGGTGTAGGTGATATCCTCGTACTCATGATTTCCTACACCAACATACATCGTATAATTCTGTCTTTGAAGAGTAAGGTCAGGATAACCGGCGGCAGTCCGGTTTTCACCAAGAATAAAAAATTCAGTGAACTGCTCACCCTGTTTTGGGACAGCAATAACAAAGATTGTGATAATTATGACCATGAGGATGGCAATGACGAGGACCGCAGAGAGGTACCGGTCTACCTTCTTCGTATCGGCTGGAAAAATTTCTTCCCTGATAGTACCCGTAATTTCGGAAAATGGCATACTGTACCGATCTTTTAGCGGGAGAAGGGATCTTCGGTAGTATGCAACAACCATCATCACCAGAGTGAATAAGGTCAGTGAGATCACGATGGGGTTTAGCCTGATCCCCCACGGGGTGAAATTTAACCCAAGACAGATCAGGGGGACTATTACGATTGAAAGCCCGATGGAGAGCACCATCCGCTCGACGAGATTGATATCCCCGTCTCTCGGGAAGAGTGCAGTGATAAAACAGTATCCCGGGATGAAGAGCATAACAGGAAGGGTAAACACCAACCTGACAGGTGTTGCGTTCAGATAGGGGAGATAGATCGTCAGGATACTTGCCGCAAGCCATACTCCGGCAAGTACCAGATCCAGGGAAAAATCCTGATTGAAAAAGGTTGAATACCTCTTTTCGTGAGGTGTTTTTTCAGACATACATAACCTCGTAGTCTACAAAACCTGACATCATACCAATCGATAACCAATACCTGCCAAGGTATCGCTTTGCAGGGAATGGGAAACGTCTTCTCAGGTGTTGTTTACTACTGACACTCATTTTTTACTGATCCAGTCTCCGTTGTACTTCTTTCATTGCTGCATCGGAAAATGTAGTGTGCAGGGTTTTCATTGCCTCTTCTTTTTTTATGTTACCCTGGCGGACAAGGGCTGACTGGTCATAGGCATACGAATGGATATGATACTTGTCAAAGTGGTTTTTTATCGCATAGGCATTCAGCAGGCAGTTGGACGAGTTGGGATCTTTCAAATCCGGCTCTGTCCAGCCCAGTCTGATGATGTCTTCTTTGAATTGGTGTTTATTGTATTCCCAGACAAGGAAGGGGTGAATGATCATCACCTCAGTGTCAGGAGGACTTGCGGTGATAGTATCCTGATCCATCAGGTACAGGTTCCTTTCGGTCACCCCCATAGTCTTCATTTGCGCATCGAAAAGTTTTCGTATCCAGGTCATGAAGGGTTTGGTGAGGGTTACGAAGGGAACCTCGGTCTGGCCTGGCGAGAATGCAAAAACAATGAAGGGTGTTTTTGTATGAATGGCCATTTCAACAAGTTTCTGCTTGATAATACTCATGCAGGTATTGCACATGTCGCTTGCCCGGTATTTTGCAAAACCCGGATAGGCATCCTTTGAGCGGGCTGCTTTTTTAAACGTGTCCCGCAACAGGGTATTATCAAGGACAAGGCGGAAATAGGTGCTCTTTGTCAGTTCACAGAATTTCTGGGCATTTTTAAAAGCAGTGTCGGAAATAAAACCATTATCAAACTGGACTGCAAGAACCCTCAGGTGCGGGTATTCTTCCTTTAACCGGTACAGTGCGTACGAGGAATCCACCCCTCCTGACAAGGCCATGATCACATCGTACTTCCCCTGTTTTTTTGGGGATTTGAACAGGGTATCCATCTGGAGACGGAACTCCTCCTTTTTTTCCTTTGAGAGGGGGGTATAGTTTTCACAGAACTGGCATAACCCGGTATCGGCGTTTATGGTAATCCCCGGGGTCTTTGAATCCAGAGCACATTTTTTACAAACAACAGTATCCATGGTCATCACGAACGACTCACTTATTTTTTCAGTTTCATTACCGACTGGCTGATCCCGGCCAGGGTATCGAAATTGTCCGGAGTGATTATTTCCATAGGAATTTCGATGGTATAGCTGCTCTCCAGATAATCAACGAGCTGAAGCAACCCGATCGAATCAATTACGCCGGTTTCCGTCAAGGATACCTGTTCATCCAATGAATTCTTTCCATCAAGAAATCCCCGCGATTTTAAAAATTGTAGTATATCCTTACTTATCTCATTCATGGTGGTTCACATCGGTTGAGACGTTGAAATAATATACGGCAAATTGTGTGATATAGTTTTTCTAGTTAAAGAGAGACTAAAATAATGGTTATATATGGCTGATAAAACCTTCAAAAACGGGTTTGACATAAAAAAAGAGATGCTCAGTACGGTAGAAGATCTGAAAGAAAAATTACCCCCATTTATACAGAAAACCGTAGTGGATACTCTCAAGAAGGATGGTATTGTCATCGGGGTTTCGGGCGGTGTGGATTCTGCTCTCATTGCTACTCTGGCCGTTGAAGCATTGGGTCCTGACCACGTGTACGGCCTGCTCCTCCCCGAGAAGGAGTCTTCTCCTTCCAGCAGGGAACTGGCGATGCGGTTATGCAGGAAACTGAAAATCCCCTTTGGAGAGGTCCCGATCACCCCCATGCTGGAATCATTCGGCATCTATACGCAAAAAGAGTCCCTCATCCGGGAACTTTTCCCCCAGTATGATCCCGCAATCCATACGACAAACTTATTTCTTCCTCCCGGCATCGCCTCTTCAAGCCTGCTCGCCCTACCCTCTATCCGGCTCTCGAACGAGAAAGGATCGATCAGCACGAAACGCCTTTCTGCCCCGCAATACCTGAAGCTCATCAGTCTCCAGAACGTAAAACAGAGAACACGAATGATTGTTCTCTACATGCAGGCAGAAAAAATGAATTACTCCGTGAGTGGTACCACCAACAAATCAGAATTACTTACCGGGTATTTTGTCAAGTTTGGCGATGGGGGCGTTGACCTGGAACCCATAGCGGATTTGTATAAACTTCAGGTCTATAAACTTTCAGAACTGCTCAAAATTGATACAAAGATTATATCCCGGGCCCCGAGCCCGGATACGTGGAGTCACTTCACTTCCGATGAAGATTTTTACCTGAGAATGCCCTATGATATTCTCGACGTGCTTCTCTACGCTGAAGAACACCATCTTCCCTCAGAGATCGTCTTAAAGAACACGGGGTTGAATACCAGCCAGGTCGAGTCGGCTTTAAAGCATATTCACACTATGAAGAATGCTTCCCGGATGCTCCAGATTCTCCCCCCTGTCTATAGGGAATAGACTAAAGGGAATAGATAAAAAAAAAGTTAAAAACCTGTTCCAGGGTACATAATTCGTTGAATCCGGGTGGATACCTATGATAAAAGTAAGGGAAGTGGAAGATAACGATATTAATTCCCTGGCTGGTTTTTTACCCGCGGGGATTCCCAATACAACACAGGAATTCTGGTTACAGCGGTTTGAAATGTGGTGGACCTCCAACCCGGCGTACACACCGCAGTTCCCCCGGGGATGGGTTCTTGAAAATGATGCAGCAATCGTTGGCTTCATTGGAAATATACCGGTAAAATTCCTTGTACGGGGAGAGGTGAAAATCGCTGCTGCATCTTCCGGTTGGTATGTGGATCCTTCGGTTCGTGGTATATTCAGCCTCAGGCTGTTCAACGAGTTCATGAAACAGAAAAATGTTGCTCTGTATCTTTTTAAAGCGGAAGATGAGCCGCTTATGGAAATTATGCACAAATATAAGTTTGAAGAACATATCCTCCCCCTGTCTCAAAAAGAATATGTCTATATTATCGATAAGAAAAAGGTCGATTTTATTTTTTTAAAATTCCTGTTGAGCGGGCATACCCCAAAATTATCTGAGTTACCGGAGTTGTATAAAAGAATAGGGATGCTGTTCTTTGGGTATGTATATCAAAAACCCGTCATGCGGGGGGATGTTTTATTCGGGGAAGCCTACACATCTTCTCATTGTACTTCCTTTGATGATGCTTTTATCAGGATACGGGAGCCATGTTCTGGTCCCTGTGATAGTACCATATCCCGTGATACCGAGACATCGAACTGGCTCTATTTTTCCCCGGCCAGATTTTTAAAAAGGGTGGTGATCCAATGTCACCGCTCCAGCGATAAGACGCTTGCAGGTTACCTGGTGTTCGATATTGCCCGGAAGAAACCGTCAGGAGCGGGAAGTATGCTTCTCATGGAAATGTGTATCGGGGATAAGGATCCCCGGGTCCTGGCGTCATTGCTATCATGTGCTATTGAAACGGGGAAGCAGAATAATGCTGCATTATTGGTTGTATGGGCAAACAGTCAGGAAACAGATGCATTTTTCCGGAGCACGTTTACTATGAGGAGGGCAGAGAAACAGTATCGCTACATCAAATTTTCAGACGCCCCCGGAATGAGTTCCGGCAGGGATGATCACGGCAACGTGTGTATGTCTCTGATCTACCCGCCTGAGTGAAACTCCTTACGCAGGAGTGAACAGGGGCTCTCTGGATAATCCCTTTTTTCCGCTGATAAAAAAAGCCTGAGTAGGGGGATGGCGCCTGTCCTCCTTACCAACGCCGCCCTTATTGTGATGATGCCGTACTCCCTTTATTGAACCGGCACTGCGTGACGATCGCTCCAAGGCAGAACGGTTCAGACTATATCCCGCCTGGCAATTTTACCGGTGGATCCTTTGGGTAACGTATCGCGGAACTCGACCAATTTCGGGATCATAAAACTTTCCAGGTGTTTTTTACAGTGATTGATGACCTCTTTGGCAGATAGATCCGGATCACAGGAGACGATATAGGCTTTGATCGCCTCACCCTCAAGTTCATCAGGTACCCCGACTACTGCTGCTTCAAGAACACAGGGGAGAAGATAGAGAACATTTTCTACCTCTTTGGGAGCGACTTTTTCCCCGCGGGTCTTGATGATATCATCGACCCGGGAGATAAAATAGAAAAACCCTTCCTCATCCTGCCGGAAGAGGTCTCCGGTGAATAACACCCCTTCTTCCGGAGATCTTCCCGGTCCAAACGTGCTGGCGGTCTCTTTGGGTTTATTCAGGTATCCCTTCATGACATGCCTTCCCCGCACTACCAGCTGGCCGATACTGCCGGGTAAAAGACGCTCTCCATCTGGCCCCTGAACCCATACCTCGGTCCCCGGAATAGCGATCCCCACCGAGCCGGGGCGCTTTTTGAGTTCATGGGGCGGGAGATACAATACCCGTTTGCACTCAGTCTGGCCGTACATTGAATACAGGCTGGCCTGAGGAAACTTTGCACACAAGCGCTCGATATGGGAGACCGGCAGGGCAGCTGCGGTGTTTGTTATGTACCGGAGGGACGTAAGATCGTACGCGCCCAGGTCCATCTGGAGCAGGAGCGAGAAGATGGTGGGAACACCGGGGAATCCGGTCACCCGTTCTTTTTCCATCTTCCTGAGGATCGCAGCGGGAAACATGAACGACCGCTCGAGTACAAGAGTTCCCCCGAATTTAAAGACCATCAGCGGCTGATAAAGACCATAATCAAACGACAGGGGGAGACAGTTGAGGACAATATCATCAGCGGTGTTCTCCAGATAGCGGATAATGGAACCGCTGGCAAAATCCATACAGGCATGGGATTCCATGACCCCTTTAGGCTCTCCCGTGCTCCCCGAGGTATAGACGAGGCATGCGAGATCCTGTTCTGACAGGGAGGGTGATTTTGCTAACGGGGAATAGTTTTTTTGAACAGCTGACCAGGATACTGCAGGGATGTGGCCTGCCGGTTGTCCCCCCTCTTCATCGCCACAGACGATCATGCAGTGCAGTGATCCACAGGTTTCGAGGACGTTCCTGAAGGCAGGTACCTGGTTCTGGAACAGGACAATTGCCCGTGCCCCGCAATCGTTCAGGATATAGGAGAGTTTTTTTTCTTTTATGGAATGGTGGACAACTAAAAAAACTCCTCCGGCTTTTAAGACACCGAAGAGGGCGACGATCGTTTCTACCGAATTAGGGGTAACGATTACCACCCGGTCTCCCTGTTGTATGCCATTTTCGATCAGGGCAGACGCAAACCGGGCTGCCACCTCATCGAGTTCCTGATAGCTCAGCCGTTGATCGCCCCAGATAAGTGCAGTTTTTTTTGGGTGCTTTTGTTTGCTGTTTTCCAGAAATTCATGAACGAACATGCGTGTCACCGCCGGATAGGGATGATGAGCTGGGCGTGTGTTTCCCACCTTGTGAAAAGGTTCCCGGATCAATCCAGAGAAGGGTGTCTTTTATCAAGGCGGGATCCCATGCCAGGGACAAGACTGCCTGCTTGTCGATACAATACGAGACAAATCCGGCATCGGGAAAAAAGGTGGTGCCGGCAAGGAGGGGAAACGGATTTTTATCCCGTAATTTTGCATACGCTTCCACCAGCGTCCACACGTGAAGAGCCTGGAGGGATGCTTCTTTTTTGTTCCTGCATTTCGTACCGTCAAAGAGCGGACTGGATCTGATTTTCCTGATATCCACCGGACGCACCATTTCAATATCGCTGCCGATCTTTCTTTTTCCCACCGAAAGCGCAATACAGCTGCCCGAGTAGGACAGGGAAAGAAAGAGGTCCTGCCTGCCCCGTACCAGCATCCCTTTTTTTTCCGGGGAAAAAACAATCTCATCCCGGTTTCCTGTTCCGGGAATATGCCGGAGGATGCACTTCAGGAGACTGCGGGAAACGGCAAACCTCTTTTTGAAATAGTCTGATTTGAACTGCAGGACCCGTTCTTTTTCCGCACCGTCCAGACCCTGGCAGAGGGATGCATCATACATCCCGGTATCTGCAAGGAACGTGAGTACGTCACAGGTTTCCCAGTATGCCGGGATCTCATCTGGTGCACACAGGTTTTCCTTATGTTTCGACCATGCCCTGAGGGGAGGGGGTATCGCGGTCAGGGTGGTGCACAGGTGTTCCAATTTTTCCTCTCCTTTAAAAAGTCCTTATCCGTACCTATTTGACGGGATTTGTTTTTAAATTCTCTTTTGTAAAAAAAACCCGTCCATGGTCCGTGGTATGAACAGTATATTACAAAATTTTTGTAAAAATGTGTACGAATCCTGAAATATAATCATTTTGTATGAGGTTTTTCCCATCATTCCCGGACTCCGGACCATTTGAGAAGTGATCCTCCTTGCTCCGTTCCATGGTCAGATTATCCCCGATTATAGGGGGATGTACTTCCGGCTTGATTTCAAATCCCGACGAATGGATCTTCATGATCGGTTCTGTGCCAATCCCTGCAGAACCGTACCGATCCAGGATACCTATCCCCCGGCCTTCCTGCCGGACACCATAAAAACGGCGTATTTACCCTGGTTGTGGTAGTGCTCCTGATTACGGGATTGAACCTGGTTATTGCAGGATTACGAGTTCGACAGGCACGTTCATTATATCATTCTATTATCGGGTACCCACGGTGGTTGCGGGGGTGCCCGCTTTTGTACGGAGGCGGTTATCAGGCGGGGGAAACGTTTGCTGCTCCACGGCGGGCAGTTCCCTGATTCCTCCTCCGGCCCGGGGAAAAAACCTGGAGGAATTGCTGCAAACGTGGATGTCTTTCGTCCGGTACCTCATGATGAAAACCAGTTCAATGACAGAAAAAGGAAATCATATCGATGGTCTGGAGGGATTATACGGATTTCCCGGAACAAAAACCTGCATCAAAAGGTGGAATGACGGGGCAGAAACTCCCGCTGTATCTTGCTGAATATGCCGGGAGGTATAATCATTGCAACGGTTCTGATAAGATTAGGATAAGAGGGTCCTCCTCCTGTCAGAAAACAGCCCGGAGTTGGATTGGAACTTTTCCCTTACCAATGTATAATCCATATAGTGCCCTTTCCTAAAAAAACCGGTTCTATTCAGATAGAATGCCGGGAGTGTTACCCCTCTCTCTCATCTACGATGATTGCCGCCGCCCCCGACGGAGCGCCCCCGCGGCGGATCGGTGACAATGCAAAAAAACTCTCTGCCCGCCGTATCTCTAAAGAGGCCCTGAGGCGGGATCCTTCGTAGAGAGGACGTTTTTCATAGTTTGAGTATGAACCGAATCGATGCATGCCTGTTTCTGCCGTGCGTTGCACCGATGCCGTGCAATTGTTTATAAGCACACTACAATAAATTATTCTATGTATCACATGACACGTAATAATAAAATGGTGAACCAACCATGAAGACGCTAACGCTTCTTTGCCTGCTCATTGCAGTCGGTTGTATCCTCGCGACAGGATGTGTTGCCCAGCCAAAAAAAGAACCCGTGAGTGCAACAGTAACTCCCACAAATACCTTTACCCCCTTTGTAAATACCACAACGGTTCCCATAATCTCCGCCCCCGATACTACCCCGGGTATCAATGTCACGAATGCTACCACAAAACCGAAATTGAAGGGACCGCTGAGGGTTTCCATTGGAAGTTATTTTGCTGATCAGCCTCTGCCTGTCTTGATAGACAATCAGTCTGTTGGCGTTGTGACACGGGCAGCTCCTGTTGATCTGATGGTAGAAGAGGGGAACCATACCGTTCAGGTCTGTGTTGGCGTGATATGTCCGGGAAAAAGCATTGATATTATATTTGCAAAACAATCGTATCTTGATTTTGAGAGTATCCTAAAAGTGAAGGCAGAATTCTCAAAACCTACCGTACGAATCCTCAAATCTTTCAAGAACGGTCAGGGAGTTTCTGTCGATCTGGAGTTCATAAATCCGACATTAAAAGCCGCCAGTTTATCCGCGGAAGTCAGTTGTGGGTATACCTTCATTGACAGCAGAACGAATATCAGAATGGGTGATTCCGTAAGGGTTAAGACAACGGAATTCGTGGAAGCCGGTAGTCGCACAACGCGAACGGTAGATCTCTATTTTGGCAGTGGCAGTGCCTATACCTATGATGAACCGGTACTCGGGGAAGTGACGTCAACATAAGGTCCCTGGACAAGATCCGCTCCTTTTTTTGATAGTTTTTGTCCAGGCACGATAAACATCACTATTTTACTGTTTTTTAAAAAAAAATTTCCTATTATTAAGAAATTACCGGTATACCCAGGGAGGGCCGTACCTGTCCCCTCCTTTTCCCCATTCCTGCGCTCTGTCTGATGATCACGTAGTACCGTTCAAGGGAGCTATCGCATTTTTTCAAGGAGCACAAAGCGGTGGGGGGAAAGACCCGTGTTGAACAGTTCAGCGGAGCCCCGGTTTCTTTTTTTTAGTTTTTTTATAAAAAGGACCATTACCGTGCGGTCGTATCCGCCTCGCGATCGTGGATGATCATTTTAATAGAGGAAAACTCTTTGATAAAATCACCGGATCTCGGTACGTATACATCCGCACCATCGCGACGGGCCTGGTCAATAAGGGGATCTTTACCTCTCCCGGAATAGATGATAAACAAACCCTTGTATCCTGTCTCTCTGGCTGCCCTGACAAATACCCCGCCATTCATTACCGGCATCCGGTAATCAGAGATCACTACTTCAATGGGTCGTTGTTTCAATATCTCTACTGCTTCCCGTGCATCCAGACATGCGGTCACCTCAAAACTCCCGGCCTCCGTAAATGCGAGGTTCATCAGATCGAGCATGTCCGCGTCATCATCCACAAGAAGAATCGGGATCATGGTGCAGTCTCCGGTATAGGAGTGTGTTTCTTCTTTGCGCCGGGATGACTCTGAGGCACCCTGAAACACTCTAACGGGACATGGATCTCAAACCGGGCACCTATACCCGGCACCCCCCTCTCTTGTATGGTCAGTCCGGTGATGGAAAGAATTTCTTTTGCCAGGAACAGACCAAGTCCCCTGTTCCGCATCATACCGGGTTCAAAAATTTCTAATTTCAACTCTTCCGGTATGCCTATTCCATTATCCCCGATGATCACGTCCAGCCCGCGGTCATTTTTTGTGCATCCGACAAAAATTTCTGTGACGTGCTTTCCATGGATACCGGCATTCTCAAAAATGTTTTTAAAGACCCGGGTAATCTGTGGGTCTGCATAGATCTCCCAATCACCAACATCAACGGTAAGTTTGACAGAATTCGGATCAATCCATTCCGTGACCTCATTCATACAGGTATTAAGGGTAAACCACCGGGGAGGGTTTATACCAAGATCCTTATAATCACGGGTGAACTTGACCAGTTTCCCGATTGCCTTTGTTGAGGTATCCATGCGCTCAAGATAGTCGAGGAGGGCGGTATCCTGTGCCAGGGCCTTAGCTTTGTCCAGGTATCCGAGCAGGATGGACACCTTGTTGAGGATGTCATGCCGGGTCAGGCTTGATAAGAGGTTTAACTTCCTGTTCACCTGCCGGAGGGCTTCTTCTGCTGATTTACGTTCGGCAATATTGAGATGTGTTCCGGTCATGCGAAGGGGTTTTCCTGCTTTATCCCATTCCGTTACCATGCCGCGGTCGAGCACCCACACCCAGTGGCCGTCTTTGTGTTTCATTCGTGATTCGCAGGCAAAATCTGCAGCTTCTCCGGTAAAATGTTTCTTGAGTAATTCATCGGATTTTTGCAGGTCATCAGGGTGGGTCAGGGATCTCCAGGTATCGATGGTCACCGGTGAGAGTTCCGGCAAAGAGTAACCAAGGATTTGCGCCCAGCGATCGTTTATGACCATCTCGCCGCTCTGCACCCGCCAGTCCCACAGGCCTACGCCGGAGCCCTCGATTGCTAACTTGAGCTTCTCCTCGCTCTCCCGCAATGCCTGTTCACTGTGTTTGAGCTCGGTGATATCTCCGATAAGCCCGGTGATCCCCGTAATTTTCTCCCCTTCGAAGAGTGGCTGGGCAATAATCCGGCCCCAGTGAATACCCCCGGATTTGTCCACCATCCTGAAATCGTTCGGGCTGATCTTTCCTTCCTGGGCCTCTTTAAATTTCTCTCCCAGGATATGTCGCTCATCGGAAGGCACCAGCGTGTAGAAATATTTGCCGATCAATTCTGTGGTGGTATACCCCAGGACCTGCCGGATAACCGGACTCACATAGGTAAACCGTCCTCTCGTGTCGGTGGTAAATATGATGTGACTTATCCCCTCGACCAGTGAGCGGTGTTTTTCCTCGGATTTCCGGACCAGGTAATCTGCTTTTCTCTGTTCGGTCACATCCGAGAGAACGCATACAAATCCGGTTGGTCTGCCCGTATGGTCAGGAATGGTTGAAACACTGACTTCTGCACAGAATGCGGTATTGTCCTTTGAGATCAGCCTGCATTCGTAATATTTTGAAAAACCCTTTTCCAGCGTCTTTTTTAAATATGCCCTGCTGTCTTCCAGGTCATTGGGGGTAACATAATCAAAGAAATTTTTCCCGGTGAGTTCGGCGGTGGTTGCATACCCCAGCATTGTCGCACCCCGGATATTTCCCAGTTGTATGATGCCCTCAAGATCCAGCACAAGAATTCCATTCGGCGAAGTTTCAATGATCGTGCGGTAATGCAGTTCACTTTCCACGAGCGCGTCATCGGCTTTTTTCAGGGCTGTTAC
>Ga0209048_10000512_pt1 | contig 41302 bp, 37 predicted proteins | sample FrelakmetCRP12CR_FD_187146 | JGI IMG/M metagenome (GOLD analysis project Ga0209048, IMG submission 187146) | Freshwater lake sediment microbial communities from the University of Notre Dame, USA, for methane emissions studies - CRP12 CR (SPAdes)... | ecosystem: Environmental > Aquatic >...
AGTCAGGCGCTGCGCGCCGAATCTACGGGGCCGTGGCGGCCCCGTCCTTAAACTCGGGGTCGTTTCCGACCCCGTTGATAGTTGCGCGAAGCGCTTGGCTAGGGCGCGCAGCGCCTGACTAGTCGTCCATCAAGAAGCTGCGCAGCTGCTCGCTGCGGCTGGGATGGCGCAGTTTGCGCAGCGCCTTGGCTTCTATCTGTCTGATGCGCTCGCGGGTCACGTCGAACTGCTTGCCGACCTCCTCGAGGGTGTGATCGGTATTCATATCGATCCCGAAACGCATCCGCAGCACCTTCGCCTCGCGAGGCGTGAGCTGCGCCAATACGGAATGCGTGGTTTCACGCAAAGATTCCGTGGTGGCCGAGTCGATCGGGGAGGACACCGATGTGTCCTCGATGAAATCGCCCAGATGGGAATCCTCGTCGTCGCCGATCGGGGTCTCCATCGAAATCGGCTCTTTGGCGATCTTGAGCACCTTGCGAACCTTGTCCTCCGGCATTTCCATGCGCACGGCCAACTCTTCGGGCGTCGGTTCGCGGCCCATTTCCTGCAGCATCTGCCGGGAAATGCGATTCAGCTTGTTGATCGTTTCGATCATGTGCACCGGAATACGGATGGTGCGGGCCTGGTCGGCGATGGAGCGCGTAATGGCCTGGCGGATCCACCAGGTGGCGTAGGTCGAGAATTTGTAGCCGCGGCGATACTCGAATTTGTCCACGGCCTTCATCAATCCGATGTTGCCCTCCTGGATCAAATCGAGGAACTGCAGGCCGCGATTGGTGTACTTCTTGGCGATCGAAATCACCAGACGCAGGTTGGCCTCGACCATTTCCTTCTTCGCTCGGCGCGCCTTGGCTTCGCCGATCGACACTTCGCGGTTGATTTCCTTGATCTCGTTGATCAGGAGGTGGTACAGGCCCTCGAGATCCTTGAGCTTGTTCTGCCGCCGTTCGACCTCCTCCTTGAATTTCGCCAGCGGCGCCGAATAGCGCTTCTTCGCCTTGATATGCTTGTCGAGCCAACGCGTGCTCGTCTCGTTCTTCGGAAAGGTCGAAATGAAGTCCTTGCGCGGCATTCCGGCCTGCTTGATGCAAAGAAACATGATCTCCTTTTCAAGCAGCCGCACTTCGGTGACATGCTGGCGCAGATTGTCGATCAATTGATCGAACATCTTTGGCGAGAGCTTGAGCTCCATCAGCTCGGCGCAGATCTTCTTGCGAATCTTCAGCGTCTTAGGATCCTTGGAGCCGAGCTTGTCCAGGGCATTCAAGAACTGATGATGTATTTTTGCAATCGAGCTGAAACGCTTGGCCGCTTCCTCCGGGTCCGGCCCGGTATCGATGGCTTCCGCCTCTTCGTCGCCTTCCGTATCATCCTCGTCGTTCGCTGCTTCTTCGCGCTCGAGCGCCATCAATTTGGGATTTTGCGGCTGGGCAATTTCATCCGGCGCGTTCGGATCGACGAAGCCGACGATCACGTCCACCAGGCGCATCTGGCCGGCCTTCACGGTTTCGAAGTGACGCAACAGCAGGTCGTAGGTGCCGGGATAGCTTCCGAGCGCGATCTTGACCGCCTCCAGGCCTTCTTCGATGCGCTTGGCGATGCGAATCTCGCCTTCGCGAGTCAGCAATTCAACCGTGCCCATTTCGCGCATGTACATGCGAACCGGATCGGTGGTGCGGCCGAATTCCGCGTCCAGATTGGCCAAAGCCGCCGTGGCTTCCTCGACCGCCTCTTCGTCGGGAGCGGCCGTGGCGTCGGTCAGGAGCAGCGATTCGGCGTCCGGGGCCTTTTCATACACCGGAATGCCCATGTCGTTGATCATGTTGACGATGTCTTCGATCTGTTCCGGATCGACGATCTCGCTGGGCAAGTGATCATTGACTTCGGCGTAGGTGAGGTAGCCCTGCTCCTTGCCGCGCGCGATCAACAATTTAAGTTGCGACTGACGCTCGTCCGCGATTTGAGTCGCTGTGCCTGCCGGCGCTTTTTTGATCAAGGTGGGACGCCTCGTGGGGAATCATGGAAATGAATGCCAAGCCGACAAGTATACAATTCCGGTCATTTCGTAGCCATACATGCTTCTTGGCTCAGGGCGACGCTCCGGGGCGCGCCTTTGTCTTGAGAAGTGAGCTTAATTCCGCCTTTTCGTCGGAATTCAAGCCACTTTCCTCGGACTTTCGCAACAATTCGTTTACGCGGCGGCCCGGCCCGTAGGCCTCCGCCAGCTTTTTTATCGCCATTTGCAGCTCCTTGGCGGCGCCTTCCTGGTCGGCGACCATCGCCGGCGCCATGGCCAGTTCGCTCAGGCGCGTGTATTCGGGACGATCGCGCCAGCGTTCGAGCAGCATCGCCGTGCTGGGTTGCGCCATGGCGCCGGCCTGCTCGAGCAACTCCTTGAGGACCGCCACGCCCGGCTTGTCAATGGGGCCCAATGCGGCGAAATCACCGGCAGACCGTGCCGCGGCGGGATGATGCAACACCAGCCCGATGGCCTGGCTGAGCAAATTGCCGCGCCCCGCGCTCATCCGACCACGGTGCGCCGGGATAGTTTCCGCACGCGGCGGCGGGCGCTTCGTGCCGGCCGCCGCGGCGCCGGCGGCGGCCAGATGTTCCTGAAGCTTTTCGGCGGGCATGCGGATTTCGGCGGCGAGGCGGCCCAGCAGCAAGTCCCGATAGACCCCCTCGGGTAGACGCGCGAACAGCGGCGCGGCCAGCGAAGCGAGTTTGGCCCGGCCGTCGATGTGGCTGAGGTCCGTCTGCGCCGACAATTGCTGCACCAAATATTCGGACAGCGGCAAGGCGGTCTTGAGCCTGGCTTCAAACGCGTCCGCGCCCTCGGCCGCCACCAACGTGTCCGGATCATGCCCTTCGGGCAGAAACAGGAACCTGAGCTCGCGGCCGTCGCGCGCCAGGCCGAGCGCGTTCTCCAGCGCGCGCCAGGCGGCCTGGCGCCCGGCGCGATCGCCGTCGAAGCAAAACACCAATTCGCTGGTCATGCGGAAAATCTTGTGCAAATGCTCCTGGGTGGTGGCCGTGCCCAAAGTGGCGACCGCATAGGTGATGCCCGCCTGATGCAGCCGCACCACGTCCATGTACCCTTCGACGATCATCAGGCGCTTGAAATCGGTGCGCGCCTGGCGAGCCTCGTAGAGGCCGTATAGTTCGCGTCCCTTGTGGAACAGGGGGGTTTCGGGCGAATTCAGATATTTCGGCTCGCCTTGATCGATGACGCGGCCGCCGAAGGCGAGCACCCGACCGCGCGCATCGCGGATCGGAAACATCAGCCGGTCGCGGAAGCGATCGTAAAACCCCAACTGCGCCCGGGCGGCCCGCGCATCGCGCTCGATGACCAGTCCCGCCTGCAACAGGCGGCGGCGCTCGTCCTCTTGGTCGCCGAAGCGATTGAGCAGGGCATTCCAGGAGTCGGGGGCGTAGCCCAGCGCAAATTTGTCGCGAGTGGCCGCATCGATGCCGCGCGAATCAAGGTAAAGGCGGGCGCGCGGATTGTCGGCCAAATTCTGCTCGAAGAATCGCGACGCGCGAACCATCACATCGTAAAGATCGCCGCCGTCGGGCCCGCGGGCGCTCTGCGCCTCGCGGGGCAGCTCCAATCCGGCGCGCTCCGCCAGATCCGCCACCGCATCGAGAAACCCGAGCTTCTCGTATTGCATGAGAAAACCGACCACCGTGCCGTGCGCACCGCAGCCAAAGCAGTGGTAGAACTGCTTATCGGGGCTGACCCAGAATGAAGGGGATTTTTCGGTATGGAACGGGCAGCACGCCTTGTACTCGCGCCCGGATTTCTTGAGCGGTACCCGGGCGCCGATGATCTCCACGATGTCGGAGCGCGAGACGATCTCGTCGATGAACGGCTGGGGAATGCGGCCGGCCATGGACCGGTTGCGGTCAACCGCCGAGCTTGGCTTTGATTTTGGCGCCGACGGCGGCCATGTCGGCCCGGCCCTGCGCCTTCGCCTTGATGACGCCCATTACCTTGCCCATGTCCTTGATGGTGGCTGCGCCGGTCGCCGCGATGGCCGCCGCGATCAGGGAATCGATTTCCGCATCCGCGAGCTGCGACGGCATATAACCCTGAATCACGGCGATTTCAGCGGTCTCTTTGTCGACGAGGTCGGGGCGGTTGCCCGCCTGGAATAGGACCAGGGATTCCTTGCGCTGCTTGATCATCTTCTCGAGGACGCTCAATACCTGGGCATCGTCCAAGGTGATGCGTTCATCGACTTCCCGCTGCTTGATCGCCGACGTAATCATCCGGATGACACCCAGCCGCTCCTTCGCGCCGGCGCGCATGGCGGCCTTCATGTCATCGGTAATGCGCTCCTTCAAAGACACCGAGGAGGCGATCGACGTTTAGTACGGGCGGGGCGAAGCCGCAGCCGGTGCGCTCGCCGGACCGCTGCCGCCCATGCCGCGCATGCTTTCGCGCGACAGGCGCTTCAGGTGACGCTTTACAGCGGCCGCCTTCTTTCGCTTACGCTCTTGGGTCGGCTTCTCGTAGAATTCACGGCGGCGAAGCTCGGTCAGAACACCGGCTTTTTCACAGGCACGCTTGAAGCGCCGCAGGGCGGCGTCGAAATACTCGTTCTCGCGAACACGAACGCTGGGCATTCAAACCTCAGATCTTAAGGCAAGGCCGCCGATATTCGGCGACAAGGGCGCGCATTCTAAGGTGCCACCCCGCAAAAGGCAAAGGCGGCGGCGCGCATATAGGGCGACCGGACCTCATTTACAGGTATTTTGGCGGAATTCATGCGCGTTATCGGGATTGAGAGCTCTTGCGACGAGACGGCGGTCGCCGTCTACGACGAGGTCGAGGGGCTGTTGTCCCATCGGCTTTACAGCCAGATTGCGCTGCATCAGGCGTACGGCGGAGTCGTGCCAGAACTCGCATCCCGGGACCATGTCCGAAGGCTCCTGCCCCTGGTACGCGAGGCATTGGCCGCCGCGGGCTCGGATCGCGGCTCGATAGACGGCGTGGCCTATACGGCCGGACCGGGGCTCATCGGCGCGCTGCTGGTGGGGGCCGGGTTCGCCAGGAGTCTGGCGTACGCCTGGGGTCGGCCCGCGGTCGGGATCCACCATTTGGAGGGGCACCTTTTGGCGCCGTTGCTCGAGCCAGAACCTCCCGCGTTCCCGTTCCTCGCCTTGCTGGTGTCCGGAGGGCATACGCAGCTGGTTGATGTGGCCGGTCTCGGCTGCTATCGCATCTTGGGGGAGACGCTGGACGATGCGGCCGGAGAGGCGTTTGACAAGACGGCGAAGATGTTGGGACTGCCTTATCCGGGGGGGGCCGCGCTGGCGCGCTTGGCCGAGAGCGGCCACAGCGGCCGATTCAATTTCCCGCGGCCGATGCTCGATCGGCCCGGACTCGATTTCAGTTTCAGTGGCCTGAAAACCGCCGCCCTAGTAGCCTTGCGAGGCCGTGTTTTGGACGACCAGAGCAGAGCGGACGTCGCGCGCGGCTTCCAGGAAGCGGTGGTGGAGACGCTCGCGGAGAAGTCGCGCCGGGCATTGCTGGCCACCGGCCACCGCCGCCTGGTCGTCGCCGGCGGTGTGGGCGCGAATCGCAGCCTGCGCGATCGGCTGAGGCAGATCGGGCACAATGCGGGGGCGCAACTCTACTTTCCACGCGCGGAGTTCTGCACCGACAACGGTGCCATGATCGCGCTGGCCGGATGCATGCGTTTGGGCGCGGGGGCGCGCCAAGGGCTGGCCATGGCCGCCAGGGCGAATTGGGATCTGGGGGACGTCGGCTTGACTTAAAGAGCCATCAATTAAAGGGTCGAAATAGAATTCCAATGGATAAGATATTCATTCATGCGCTCAAGACCGAAACGATCATCGGCATATTCGATTGGGAGCGGCAGGTCAGGCAGACGGTGATCGTGGACATCGAGATCGGCGCCGACATCCGCCGCGCCGCGCTGACCGACTCAATCGACGACACCTTGAATTACAAACGGGTCGCCAAGCGCGTGTTGGCCTTTGTCGAGGGTTCGCAATTCCATCTGGTCGAAACCCTGGCCGAACACCTTGCCATGCTGATTCTCGAGGAATTCGGGGTGGCGTGGGTCGGCATCGTATTGAGCAAGCCCGGGGCGGTGCGCAGCTCCCGCGACGTGGGTGTCGCTCTCGAGCGCGATCGAAAATCCCTCGAGAGCTGGCGCAGCGCGCGCAAGCAGCCGTAGCGCATTCCTTACATGCCGCCCGCCATCCTCCTCGATCGCCCCCTTGCCTGGCGCGAGATCGGCGCAATCGCCGAAGGCGCCCCCGTCGCATTGTCGAGCGCCGCGGAGCAGCGAGTTCGGGAGGCGCGCCGGCGTGTTGAATCGATAGTTGCGCGGGATATTCGCGCCTACGGCGTCAACACCGGCGTCGGCGCGCTGTGCGACGTCATCGTGACTGCATCAAGGCAGCGCCAGCTGTCGCGCAACATCGTGATGAGCACTGCGGTCGGTGTCGGGCCGGCGCTCGAGGCGCCCGAGGTGCGCGCGATCATCGCCTGCGCGATCAACAATTTCGCGCACGGCTACTCGGGCGTGCGCATCGAGGTGGTGGAACGGCTGCTCGCGCTCCTGGTCCGCGAGTGCATACCCGAAGTGCCGGCGGACGGTTCGGTAGGATACCTGTCGCACATGGCGCATATCGCGCTGGTGCTGCTCGGGGCAGGCCGCGCGCGGCTGCATGGCGAGCGCTTGGCAGGCGCCGAGGCGCTGCGGGCCGCGGGCATCACGCCCCTGGTGCTCGAGGCGAAGGAAGGATTGAGCCTGGTGAACGGCACGCCGTGCGTCACCGGCATGACCGCGCTCGCGCTGACGCGCATCGAGCGTCTGCTGGACTGGGCGGATGTGATCGGCGCGATGAGCTTTGAGAATTTGCACGGTCAGGTGTCGGCGTTCGAGCCCGAAGGCCTGAACCTGCGAGTCTCGCCGGCTCTGCGGCGCGTCGGTGAACGGCTGCGCGCCGCATTGGCCGGCAGCGCCATCCTGGCGGCGAGCGCGGGGTGCCGGACCCAGGATGCCTTGAGCCTGCGCGCGATGCCGCAGGTGCACGCCGCGGTGCGCGAGCAATTCGAACATGCCTGCGCGGCGACCGACGCCGAGTTGGCGTCGGTGACCGACAATCCGGTGATTCTGGGCAGCATCGAGGCGCCGCGCGCATTCTCCGAGGCGCACGCGGTCGGGGCGGCAATGGGTTTGAGTGCCGATGCGCTCGGTATCGGCGTCGCCGAACTCGCCGCGATGTCGGAACGGCGCATCGATCGACTGGTCAACCCTCTGGTGAGTCATTTGCCGCCATTCCTGGCGGCAGACAGCGGCGTGGATTCGGGATTCATGATCGCGCAGTACACCGCGGTCGCGCTGGTGGCCGAGAATCGCCGCTTGGCCGCACCGGCGAGCCTCGACGGCGGGGTCACCTCCGGATTGCAGGAAGATCATTTGAGCCACGCCACTCCCGCGGCGCGCAAGCTGCTAAAAATCGTCGGCCACGCCGAATTGATATTGTCGATCGAGCTGCTCGCCGCGGCGCAGGCCTACGACTTGCAGCCGGGCTCGCTGGCGCGTGCGCCCGCGACCGACGCGCTGTACCGCAGAGTGCGCGAGCGCGTCGCGGAGTACCGCGACGACCGGCCCCTGGCGGAGGACATCGAGCGTGCCGGCGAGATGCTGCGCACCGAATGCGCCGGAGAGCTCTAGGAGCCTCGGACAGGCTCCTAGATGCTGCGGCCGCCGTCCACGGCGATGATTTGACCGGTGATGTACGGCGCATCCTTGGCCAGAAACAGTGCGGTGCGGGCAATGTCCTGCGGACTGCCATGACGCTTGAGCGCCGTCTTGGCGACGATCTCGCGCTTCAATGCCTCGTCCATGTCGTGCTCCGGCCACAGCACCGGGCCTGGGGCGATGCCGTTGACTCGAATGTCGGGACCCAGTTCGCGCGCCAGGGAGCGCGTCAGCATCGCGAGTCCCGCCTTGGCGACGCTGTAAAGCGGATAGCCGTTCAGGGGTCTCAGGCCGTGGACATCGACGATATTGATGATCAGTCCGTGCTGCTTCGCCAAACAGGGCGCGGCCGCCTGGGCGAGAAACAGCGGCGCTCTCAAGTTGCTGGCCATCAGATCGTCCCACTGTGCCATGGTGATCTTGCCGACGGGAGTGGGATAGAAACTCGAGGCGTTGTTGATCAGGATGTCGAGTCGGCCGAATTCCTCGAGCGCCGCCGCCACCAGGATGTCCGGCGCCGCTGCATTCGAAAGGTCCGCGGCACGGAGTGCCGCCGAGCGAGGGCGCGATCGATTGCATTCGTCGGCCAAGGCCGCGGCTGCGGCTGCGGAGGACCGGTAATGAATGAGCACGCTGGCACCGGCCGCATGCAGGGTGCGAGTGATCTCGGCGCCGAGGCGGCGAGCGCCCCCGGTGATCAGGACCACCTGGCCCTCGATGGAAGAACTCTCGATACGGGATGTCATGCGGGGGAACGATACCGGATTGTCGATGCAGCGTGTACCCGGACGCAATCGCGCGCCCGTGCGGGAGTGCCCGTCCGTGGGGCGTGAAGTCGAGTTGAGTACGGAAGAAGCCCTGCATAGCCGGCGCCTGACCGCGCATCTGGCGGATGAAATCGCCGCTGCGGGCGGCTGGATCGGCTTCGAGCGCTACATGGAAATCGTGCTGTATGCGCCGGGGCTCGGTTATTACAGCGCCGGCGCGCGTAAGCTCGGTCCGGGCGGCGACTTTATCACCGCTCCGGAAATTTCATCGCTGTTCGGCGCCTGCGTGGCGCAGCAGTGCGCCGATGTGCTGCGCGATTTGGGCGCGGGTTCGATATTGGAAGTCGGTGCGGGCAGCGGCCGGCTCGCCGCCGACATCTTGTCGCGGCTCGAAGCGCTCGGGCGATTGCCGCAACGCTATCTGATCCTCGACGTGAGCGCCGACCTGCGCGAGCGGCAGCGCCGTACGCTCCGGGAGCGGGTGCCGCATCTGTTTGCGCTCGCGCAGTGGCTCACCGCGCCTCCCGCCGAGAGCTTCGACGGCGTCATTCTCGCCAACGAGGTGCTGGACGCGCTGCCGGTGTCGCGCATTCGCTGGCATGCGGCGCACTGCGAGGAGTTGGGGGTCGCCGTAACTGGCGACAGGTTTCACTGGGCGCCGCGCGAAGCGGGCGAGGCAACCGCCGCTGCTTGCGCCGCGCTCGCGGCGGCGGGGGGCGGCTGGGAGGACGGCTACGTGACGGAGTACTGTCCGCGTCTCAAAGCCTGGTCGGCCGAACTCACCCGGGCGCTCAAGTCCGGCGTCGCGCTGTGGTTCGATTATGGGTTGCCGCGGCCGCAGTATTATCTTCCCGAGCGGCGCGACGGCACGTTGCTGTGCCACTTTCGTCATCGCGCGCATGGTGATCCGTTTCTGCATCCGGGTCTGCAGGACATCACCGCCTGGGTCGATTTCACCGCGCTCGCCGAGGCCAGTCGGTGCGCCGGGTTCGAACTCGCGGGCTTCACCACGCAGGCGTATCTTCTGGCCGGTTTGGGGATCGACCGCGAGATGCAGAATCTCGCCGGCGGGGATGAGAATCGGCATGCGCGTCTCGCCAACCAGGCCCGTCGGCTGATGCTGCCGGGCGAGATGGGCGAGCGTTTCAAAGCAATGGCCTGGTCGCGCGAAATGGACGCGCCGCTGCGGGGCTTCGGGCTGCAGGACCTGCGGCACACGCTCTAGCGTCCAGAGTACCTCTCAGCGCCCGGGGGCTCCCGCCCACCCTTCGCGTGCCGCAGCGATGGCTTGCACGCGCCGGCGGCGCAACAACTCCGCTATCTCGGCCCCCGGGTGCGAAGCAAGATCCTCGGCAGACGGTTTGATCGATGCGGCCGCCGCGGCGGCGGCGAGCAGGAACTGACGCTGCGGATAGGGCTTGGTCTCCAAGCCGGTCCGCCCGCGTGAATCCGCCTCGCAGGCGATGAGCGCCTGAGCGAAGCGCTCCGGGCGGCGAAAGGCGTCGGCCCGCTCCATGAATTCGAGGATGGTTGTGGGCTTCAGCTCGAACGCGCGATGCGCGAGTCCATGATGACGCGCCACGATGAGGGCAAGTTCGCGGAAGTCGCTCGGGACTCGCAGGCGCGCTGCCAGCGCTTCGATGAGCGCCACGCTTCGTTCCTCGTGACCGCGATGCCTCGGCCACTCGACGGGAGGCGTCGCCCCCTTGCCGACGTCATGCAGCAGCGCCGCAAAACGCACCTTCGGGTCTTCGCTCAAGAATGCGGCCTGATCCAGCACCATGAGGGTGTGCAACCCGGTGTCGATCTCAGGATGCCACTCCGCCGGCTGCGGAACGCCGAACAAGGCATCGATTTCCGGATATATGCGCCCCAGGGCGCCGCACTCGCGCAGCACCTTGAAGAAGGCGCTGGCTGCCGGTTCGCGTAGCGCCTTTTCCGATTCCTGCCAGACCCGTTCGGCCACCAGCGAGTCGACCTCATCGCGCGCAACCATGCTCTGCATCAGCGCCATCGTGTCGGCAGCCACTTGAAAGCCGAGCGGCGCGAAGCGCGCCGCAAAACGCGCCACGCGCAATACGCGCACCGGATCCTCCGTGAAGGCCGAGGATACGCGCCGCAATGTCCGCGTCTCGATGTCGCGCAGGCCGCCATACGGGTCGATGAGGGTCCCGTCCGCCGCCTGTGCGATCGCGTTGATGGTCAAATCGCGGCGCGCCAGATCCTCCTCGAGGGTCACCTCGGGCCCGAATTCGACGCTGAATCCGCGGTAGCCGGGCGCCACCTTGCGCTCGCGGCGCGCCAGCGCGTATTCCTCATGGCTGTCGGGGTGCAGGAACACCGGAAAGTCCCGGCCGACCTCGCGATATTTGAGCCGCAGCAACTCCTCTCGCGTGCCGCCCACGACCACCCAATCGCGCTCTTTTACCGGCAGGCCGAGCAAGGCGTCTCGAACCGCGCCGCCGACCAGATACACTTGCATGCGTGAATAGTAGCAGCATCGCTTTGCGGATCTGCGCACGCTGCGCCGTGGTGCTGGTCTGCGCAGCCGTCGGCGGGTGTTACATCATGCAAAGCGCGCACGGCCAGCTCAATTTGATGTCCAAGCGCCAGCCCATCTCCCGCGTGATCGCCAGTCCCGGAACCCCGCCCGCGGTGCGCGCCCAGCTCCAGGCGGTGTCGCAGATACGGAAATTTGCCGTCGACGAATTGGGGCTGCCGGACAACGGCAGTTATCGCAGCTACGCGGATGTCGGCCGGCCCTATGTGGTATGGAACGTGGTGGCAGCGCCCGAGTTTTCGGTGTCACCCAGGGAATGGTGCTATCCGATCGTCGGCTGCGTCGCCTATCGGGGGTACTTCGGGCTGCGGCGCGCCCACTCTTTTGCGGATAAGCTGCAACGCCGCGGGTTCGACGTGAGCGTCGAAGGGGTGGCCGCCTACTCGACGCTGGGGCATTTCAACGATCCGGTGCTCAACACCATGGTGGGCTGGAGCGATATCGCGCTGGCATCCATCATTTTTCACGAGCTCTCCCATCAAATGATCTACCTGCCCAACGATGCCAATTTCAACGAGGCCTTCGCCACCACGGTGGAGCAGGAAGGCGTACGTCGCTGGCTCAAGGCTCTGGGGCGCGATCAGGACTTGCTGGCCTTTGCGCGGCAGCAGCAGCGTTACCAGGAAGTCGTCGCGCTCATGATCCGAACTCGCGGCGGCTTGCGCGCGCTATACGCCTCGGGAATCGAGCCGTCGCTCATGCGGGACCGCAAGACAGAAGCCTATGCCGCTTTGCACGATTCGTACGAACAGCTCAAGTCGGCCTGGGGCGGTCACGCGCCGTTCGAGTCATGGTTCGAGGAGCAACTCAACAACGCGTACCTCGCATCGGCCGCGACCTATTTCGACTGCGTGCCGGGGTTCGAGCATGAGCTCGAGTCCGTGGGCGGAAACCTCGGGGCCTTTTATCGGCGGGTGCGCGAACTTTCGAAACTCGACCAGGCGCGGCGCGATGCGCTGCTGTGCGGTCAGGCGCCTCTACGGGCCGGGGCGTCGGATCGTCCCTAAGGCCGCTACTGCCGGCCCGTGGTGGTGAGCCGGGCGCAGCGACCGAAGAGTGTCTTCGCAATCGCGATCGAGCGCTGCACCCGGTTCAACGATCTTCGGCTCAGCGGGTGGAGTCGCAGTTGAGCTTGGCCGTGCGTTCGGGCGGCGCCACCTCTTTGCCTTAAGTCAGCGAGGCGCCGCGACGTGCACCGTGAAGGTGCCTGGAACCTGGGTCGGCGTTGGATGCGGTCGATCCGCGGTCGGTTTCGGCGTCTCATCGAAGTCCGCAGTGACCAGATAAACGAGGTGCTTGTCGGGATCGAGTGCCAGAGTGCGCGCACCTATTGCCGTCGACAAAGTGCTCGCTACCTCGTAGTGATTCGCACTCTTCTGCCGCACTACCGTCAGAGTTCCCTCTTCGTTCGAAACCAGTACGAGGCCTCGCTCGGCATCGTATGCGACGGCATCGGGTCCTTCGCCAATCTTGATCTTGGCGACCCGATTGCCGTTCGCCGCGTCGGTGACTACCATCACCCTATCGTCGCAAACCGAAAATAACCGCTGGTTGGCTCGATCAAGTGCGAGGCCCGTGGGCGCGTTGCAGCCTGGAAGCGGCCACGTGGCGCTGACTGACAGGTTCTTGGTGTCGATCACCACAATCCTGCCCGGCTCGGTCTCAATGTTTACGAAAAGGTGGCCCGCCCCGTCGGCGACCGCGAACTCCGGCTTGCCCGGCAACGGCAGCGTGGCGGACACCGCGAAGGTGTCCGCGTCGAGCACCGTCGCGTCGCGGCTCTTGCCGTTGAAGGTGAAGATCCTATTGCCTACCGGTTCGCAGACGATCGCGTCCGGATTCTGGCCGGGGATCGACACTTCCTGAAGGACCTTGAGGGTCGCGAGATCGAACACCGTGACGGAGTTGCCCTTGCCATTGCTGGTGTACCCAAGGTGGCGGTCCTCCGCGAGCGCGACGCCATGAACGCCCCTCGTGCCGGCCACCGAGCCGACAATCTTGGCGGCGGTCGTGTCATAGACATCGACGCGGTCACCGCGCGTGATGAATAATCGCTTCCCGGACGCGTCGAGCGTGAGGTAGTCCCAGCCCCCGGCTCCGCCGATGCGGTTGCGGCTAATGATCTTGTACTCGGCGGTCCATGAGGCGTCCCCGGCGATGACCGGTGCAGCCGCGCCGGTGAACGCAACCCCGGCGACGGCCACGCCAATGAGTGCCCCAGCCACGCTCCGCGCTCCACTTTTCGATGATTTGTTCACAGTATGCTCCCCGGCAAGAATCGGCCCGGCGTGGATCGTATCCGGTAATTTCCGACTCCATATTTCGACAAAGTTCATATGGCTGCGCGATCCGCGGTCAAAACGTCCGCCAGCGCCTCGACGAAATGGTCGTTCTCAAGGCTCCGTCCAACCGTTACGCGTATGAACGTCTCAAACCCGGGTTCGAGCCAGGGCTTGACGATGACGCCCTTGCGTATGAGCACGTCGGCAATGTAGCGACTGGGCCGGCCCGTGTCGATAAATAGGAAATTACCCAGCGATGGCGCGATTCGCAGACCATAGGCATGCGCGGCCTCCAACGCGTTCAGCCGCTCGACGAGCGTGCGCCTCTCGCGCACGGTCGCAGAGACCGCCGCGTTCAGATGTTCGGAATCGCCCAGCGCCGCTACGGCTGCGACTTGGGCGGCCAAATTGACGTTGAAAGGCGTTCGAACCCTGTTGAGAAGGGAAACGAGATCCGCGTCAGATGCGAGGCCGTAGCCAACGCGCAGGCCGGCGAGCCCATAGGCTTTGGACATCGTTCGCAGCACGATCCAGGGTCGCGGTTGACCGGACAGTTCCTTGAGACTGTCCGCGTATTGAGGTCCCGCGGCGTATTCGTGATACGCCTCATCGACCACCAGCACGGCATCCGGCGGGCTCGCATCAACCAATGCCCGCAGCCGTGGGCCGCTCAATGCGCACCCCACTGGATTTGCAGGGGTGCTGAACATGACCAGCTTTGCGGGCCGGGACAGGGCTGCACCCCAGGCCGGCAAGTCATATTCGAAGGCCGCGTCGATGGGAACCTTGTCGACGATTGCGCCCATCATCAGGGGGAATATTTCATGAAGTCCGAACGAGGGGGCCAGCGTTACCACCCGGTCGCCCGGTGAAAGCAGGGCCTTGCACAGCATTTCAATGATGTCCTCGGACCCATTGCCAAACACGATGCAATCGCCGTCGAGTCCCGTATTGCGCTGTATCTGCTCGCACAACGCCGTGCAGTGTGGGTCCGGGTATCGGTTAATGTCGCCGAGAGACCTGCGTAATGCCTCGGCGACGGCCGGGCTGGTTCCGAACGGATTTTCGTTGCTGGCGAGTTTGGTCACGCGCGCGAGGTCGTACCTCGAGCGCGCTACGCGTTCGGATATTCCGGCGTTGTACGCAGGAAGTAATCTAATCTCCGGCCGGCATAGGTCCAGAGCGCTGGTTCGCGCCGGCGTCATCGCCCTAAAACCGCACCGTCGCCGATACGCCGACGGTGCGCGGCGTCAGGACGTAGCCGCGGTTGACGGTTTGCAGATTCGGCTTCTGAATGATGGCCAAGTTGTTCAACAGGTTTTTGGCGAACAAGGAGATTTCCCAATCGCGGTACTCGGCACCCGCCGTGAGGCCACCGACCGCGTAGGAAGGACGGTTGTAGTCGGGATCGTGAATGCCGACCGTGCCGTGACTGCTGCCGGTGTAGGTCCAGTTGGCGCTCGCAAAACCCGTGACGCTGTCATTGATCGGCGCGCCGTAGCGCGCGGAGGCGTCGACGCTGTATTCCGGTACGCCCGGGACGGACTGGCCTTTGGTGATGCTGAGTTGCGGTACATCCGAAGTCAGAGTGGCGCGTGTATAGCCTCCCGACAATGCGAGCGTCACACTGCGGATCGGCTTGTAGCGAACCTCGAATTCGCTGCCATAGCTCTGTGCGGTGCCGGCATTCGTGTTGTAATCAAAGGTACAGGGTAGATTGATGTCCACCTGGATGCTCTGCCAGTTGATGTAAAAGACATCGCCGTTGACGGAGAGCTTGCCATCGAGCAGCAGGGCCTTGGCGCCGGTCTCGTAACTCCACAATGAATCGGCAGCGTAGGTGGCGGGCGTTCTCGGACAGAACGAGGGAAGGGGACGATTCGGACCGCCGAGACGGAACCCCTTGCTCGCCGAGAGGTAAATGGAAGTATCCTCGTTGAGGTCGTAGGTGAGCGCGAACTTGGGGGTCACGGGGTTCGCGCTGCTGTCGATGGAAATCGCCGGCGGGGAACCGATGGCGAAGTAGTACCCCCCTTGGCGTAGCAGCGAGGTGGTCGCATGCAGATAGCGCAGCCCGGCGGTTGCGCGCAGCGCCTGCGTCACGTGATAGGTGGCTTCGCCGAACACCGCCGACTGAGTCTCCGTGAACAGCTTGTTGTTGAGATACACCGCATCGTTCGGAAAGACGGGAACCGGCGGGTTGGACAAGGCCTGCAGGAACGCGGGCGAGGTCAGAAATCCTGGGCCGTAGAGCGATGTGATGGTGTCGTTGAGACCGGGAGCGGTCTCAAAATCGCGCGAGTCGAGCTTCTGGTGCGAATGGAAGAGTCCGCCGATCCACGTGATCCGAGCGCCTCCGAGCGTGTATGGCTTGGACGCCAGCCGCAGTTCCTGAGTGGCCTGCTGGGTCCGTATCCGGTAGCTAACCGGAGAGGCGACATTGCCGACCAGCGCACCGTCCAAATTGCCGTCCACACCGACGATGCTGGCGCCATCGATCAGCGAACCGATATAGCCTGAGTTATAGGCGGTGCCATCGACTTGGCGATTGAAGTCGCGATAAAAGTAGCTGCTCGCAGACGTCAGGTCCGCCCACTGTAAGTCATGGTCAAGGGTCAAACTCGGGACGACCAGGGTATCGTCGCCCCACTCCCGCACCCGCTTCTGCTGCGACAGCTGGTACGCAGCACCGAGATCCACAACGTTCAGATCGTCGCTCTTGACGAGTTGATACAGTACCGCGGGCCTGACGATCCAGCCGTCGGTGGGCCGCCATTCAAGAGCGACGCGCGCGATCGTCGTCTGATCCCCATTGACCCCTTTGGCGAGCAATTGCGTGGGATGATCTGCGGAGTATTGGTCGATGTAGCCGCTGTTCTCGATCGTCGATATGCCGGCGCGAATTGCCAGTTCGTTCGCGACGAGCGGTGCATTGATGACGCCGCCGGCCGTGTAGTTGACACCACCGTGCGTGGTCCAGGAGACACCGGAGGTCGCCTCAGCGCTGAATCGGCCCAAATCCACGGCATTGGAAATATAGCGAATCGTGCCGCCCTCGGAACTCGCTCCATACAGGGTCCCCTGCGGGCCGCGCAGCACCTCAACCCGCTGGATGTCGAAGAAGGCCGGTTCCACCTGACCCTGCGTGTCGAGATTGCGTACCGTCAGCGGCACGTCGTCGAGATACACCGATACCGTCGAGGAACCCGCCGTCGAGCTAATCCCGCGGAGCTGGATGTTCTGGTTGCCCGCGCCACCCTGACTCGAGAAGGAAAGATTGGGTACCGAGCGGGTCAGGTCTGCGATGTCGAGGATTTGCCGCTCGGCGATCTCCGCCGCCGATATTACCGTGATGCTGGCCGGCACCTTGCGCGCGTCTTCGGTTTGCTTCTCGGCCGTCACAATGATCGCCTCGAGTTGATCTTCGGTATCGCTGGTCGATGCCGCGCCGGGGGACGCAACCTGCGCGGTAGCGAGGGTGCAGGGTTCGAGCGCGAAAATGACCAAAGCTGCGAGAAACAGGAGTCTATTCAGCATCGCAATCTCCCTCGACGATAGTTACGCGCCGTGACGCATCGAACCAACAGCAAGCCAACCGTAGAAAATGACTCTCGAGTAATGCCGTGACCGCCCGGGGCTCCCGGCTCTCGCAGGCGGGACATGTGTTGTCGTGGTGCACTCTCGAGCCGCGCACTCTAAAACCGATCGGGGTGGCGCGCGAGATACCGCGCTTCCAGAACCCAATACAGAACGAAGGGAACAACGAGCCCCGGTATCCACGCCACATCCGCACCGATCATTTGCTCGATCGAACCCGAGTAGAATGAGAAGCTCATGAAGGGGATTTGGACCACGATACTGATGAGGTAAGCGGCGATTCCGGTCCACTTATAGCGCCCGTAAACGCCGTCTACCGAAAACATGTCGTTCACGGCGTAGCGGCCGCGGCGCACCAGGTAGTAGTCCGCGAGATTGATGGCGCTCCAGGGCACGACCATATAGATCAGCGCGCTGAGCATATCGGTGAAATACTCGTCGAAACGTTCCTGGGCCAGGAGCGCAATGAACGTCGCAATGGCGATGAGGATCAGCATCGACGTGAACTTTAGCTTCAGGCTGGGGCGGTTTTGCTTGTGAAAGCCGGTAAACATCGTGACGGATGACATGTAGGCGCTGTACAGATTCATGACATTGCCCTCCAGTACGCCGACGATGATCAGCAGTCGGATTAGCGGAGCGCCGCTGCCGAATAGGCTGGCCAGTCCCAGGCCCGGATTCGCTGCGATCGCCGGGTGCGTCGCTGCCAGATATGCGCCAAATATCATGATCGCCGTGGCGCCCACGAAGTTGCCGAGGCCGGTGTACCAAAAGGTCTTCCAGGTCGAAATATTCGCCGGCAGGTATCGCGAGTAATCCGCCACGTATGGGGCAAAACTCAATGACCAAGCCGCCGCCTGCGTCAGCGTCAACAGGAACGCGGCGCGCTGGAAAGTGGGCGCATGTATCGCAGCGGCGGTCGCGTGCGGTTCGGAATGCCACAGGAGGAGAGCCGTCGCCGCCACGAACAGTGCTGCCGACAGAATCGAGAGCACCGCGCCCATTCGATGGATCAATTCATAGCCGACGAATGCAATGAGGAGCGTGACCAGTCCGAATACGATCAGCACGCCCTCGTTCCCGAGCGGCAGCAGCATCTTGAGGGGCTCGCGCAGGACGATGGCATTCGCGGTAGTGAACAGCGTAAAGGTTGCTACCACCGCGAGCAGCGGAAGCGCGGCGCCCAGGACCCCGAACTGCGCGCGGGTTTGCACCATCTGAGGGATCCCGAGGTGAGGGCCCTGCGTAGAATGGGCCGCCATGAATATGGTGCCGATCGCGTTGCCGACCACCACTGCCAGCGACGTCCAGCCAAAGGTGAGGCCCGCCGAGACACCCAATTTGCCGACGGTCAGGCACAATATCGAAAGATTAATGCTGAGCCAGATCGTAAATAGACGCAGCGGGGTGCCGTAGCGCTGTGCGTCAGGCACGCGGTCGATGCCGTGCTCTTCGACGGCAAGACGGGCGTGGTCGATGTTCAGGGCAATTCCCCCGCTGAAGCCCGAGCAACCCCCGGCAACCTCGCCGCATCGACGGTACCGCAAAGCGAGCCGTCGCGGTTGATTTCGCCCCGCGTGTTTCGATCCAAGTCCACGTCGATCGGTTCGCGGACTACGGATCGAATATCGGCGAGCGCCAGTCGGGCGGGGCGGAGTTCCAAGCGGCAGTGCGTAATCATAGGAAGATATTTGCTGAACGCGATCGTTAACAAATCGAGGTAATACATACATGTATATACTACTATGTACACCAAGATGCAACTCTGTATCTCGCGACCGCCCCGAACCCGGATGAAGGAGGTGCGGCGACCTACCCGGTTGCGGATTCCGACAGTTTGTAACGGTTGTCGAGGCTATAGCGCGAACCCGGATAGGTGAACATGCTCTTCGTGGCAGGTACGGTGTTTACCCACGTCTGCCGTGTCACGAGCAAGCAGGCTTCTGCGGGATCAATGGCCAACAGCTTGCAGGTGCGAGGGTTGGGTCGGATCGCGTGGACCGCATGTGCGACCTCAGTGGCCGATGCGATGCTCTGAAGGTATTGGGTAGTCGTCAGAGAAGAAAAATCTTGCTCCAGATAGTGCGGCGCAAAGGTCGGTGTCACGAAGCGCTCCTCGAGCTGCACTGGAAGCGCATCTTCGAAGCGCACGATCACCGAATGATAGATATTCGCACCCTTCTTGATTTCGAAGATGGCCGCAAGCTCTGGATCCGCCCGCACGGCTTCCAGCTTTACGAGCCGCGCCGAATGACGGTGACCGCGCGCCGTAATGTCGTCGGCGATGTCCCGTATCTCTATCAATGGAGATCTCTGCTGAGGGGTCGATACGAAAGTTCCGACTCCCTGCAGGCGCGTCACCAGTCCTTTGTCGAACAATTCGCGCAGTGCGCGGTGCACCGTCATGCGCGATACGCCGAGAGCTTTGACGAACCCTTGCTCCGACGGAAGTCGGGTCCCATCGACCCACTCACCGCTCTTAACGCGCGCCAGGATGTGCTGTTTTACAAGTTCGTAGAGCGGAACCGGCTTTTTGCCGCGATTCTGAAGCATTCGACGATCCCCCCAAAATTAGATCGTACCAGTATAGACAACTGAGACGGGTGGCGCTGTTTCCATGAGCAAGACCTGCGGCCGCTGGGAGCGAACGCTGTTTATGAGCTGACCAGGTATTTCCGGTCCAGGTTGATGTTCCCTAAAATAGCGGGCCGGTGCCAGGCGATTGCTCCCGATAAATTCTGTTTCACGCAGCCTCGCCCGATAGTCGGTCCATTCGATACGATGCGGTCTATGCGCATCTCCATTTAGGAGCGGTTCGTTCAGTGATCAGCGCCGCTCAGCGGTACTTCCCCGGTCACAGTTGCGGTGGCGCCGATATCGGCATCGTTCCGGCGAATCTGCCGGATTTCCCTTGCTTGCCTGCAAACTAGAGAGTCGCGTTCGCCGTGATGATGTCGCTGAACCGGTGCGACGATATGCTGCCAGACACGGCAAGGAGCGCTGCTGGGTGCCCAGGCGCCGGCTCGTTGCGCCGTGAGCTCGTCACTCCTTCTCGAGCGGCACCAGCTGCAACGGCGCGTCGGCCCAGGCGGCCATCGCGGCCTCGCAATACGCGGCGTCGTAGGGTCCGCGAGCCGCTTTGTCGACCGGGTACTTTTCGCATTCCATGGACAGCGATCGCAACTGTTGATCGGACAGTCGCCCGATGGGCGGAGTGTGAATGAGCGCCGGCGCGCCGATCCCCGGCGCCACGACGGCCGGCCCGGAGTCGCCAGCGCAGCCGCTCAAGGCGAGGCAGGAAAGGATCAACGGCAGGCGCGCGAGTTCCAGGCTCATCGGTCGCAAGCGGCGGAGCAGCCAGTCAGACGCCTGGCGCTACGCCCTACCCGCGGCGGCGCGATCGCGGCTCAGACGCGCATTGTCCTCCAGCGCACCGAGATATTGCCGTGCGCAGGCGGCCATCGAATGCGGCTGCAGCTTGAGCTGTGCGAAGCCGTCCTCGGTGCACACGCTGTCGACGCACAACGACCGATAGTTGTCGGTGGAGAAGGGCCGCCCGGGAACGAAGTCCATCAACAGCGCCTGCAGCCGCGCGGCCATATCCGGCAGCCCGATGATCCAGCGGCGCCTACCGGTGAGTTTCGCGACCAGGGCAACGATCTCGCGCAGCGTGTAGATCTGCGGACCTCCGAGCTGGTAGGTCTTGCGGCTGGGGGTGCCGCCGTGCAAACAGCAGAGCATCGCGTCGATCACGTCATCGACGAATACCGGTTGAAACCGCGCATTGGGCTTGGCGAGCGGAAACACCAGCGGAATCGAGGCGAGCAGGCCCGCGAAGCGGTTCAAAAACGAATCGCCGGGGCCGAACATCACCGATGGCTGAAAGATGGTCCAGTCCACACTCTCGCCGCGTTCTCGGATCAGCCGTTCCGCCTCGCCCTTGGAGCACAAATAATAGCTCGGCGCATCGACGGCCGCCCCGAGAGCCGACACCTGCAGAAACCGGGTGACGCCGGCGGAGCGCGCGGCCTGCAGCACGCCGCGCGTGAGATCGGTGTGGGTGCGGCGGAATCCGGCGCCGCCAAATCCGCGCTCGTTGAGGATGCCGACGAGGTTGACCACGGCGTCCTTGCCACGAAATTTCTCGCTCAACTGCGCTTCATCGTAGACGTCGCAATTGTCCAGTGTGAGGCCGGGCAGCACCAGCAAGTGCTTGTGCTGCTCCCGATCGCGCGACAGCACCGTGACCTGGTGGCCGCTCTTGATCAATCGGGCGACCAGCCGCGTTCCGAGGAAACCGGTGCCGCCGAGAATGCAAATGGACGCGTGCTTCATGGCGTCAACGTAGCGGGATCAACACGACCGCGGAACCGCGCCGCACATTGAGCAAGAGTACGCTCGCGCCCTTGGCGGCCTCGCGCAGGGTCTTGATGTTGGAGATCGGCGTGCGGCCCACACCCACGATCAAGTCGTTGGTGCGCAGGCCGGCCTGGGAGGCGGGACTGCCTTCCTGTACCGAGCGGACCAAAACGCCGCCGCCGTCCGGCGCATCGGACAGATCCGCGCCCTCCAGACCCCTGTTGATATCGGCCGCATTGGCGGCCCCGATCTCGCTGCGCTCCGCGATCAGGGCCGTGACCTTGTGCGGCTTGCCGTCGCGCAAAAAGGCGATTTCAACCTTGTCTCCGACGCGCAGCATGCCGATGGTATTGCGCAGCTCGCCTGCGTCCTTCATCGGGTTGCCGTTGATCGCCGTGATGATGTCGCCGGTCTTTATGCCGGCGCGCTCGGCGGCCGAACCCGGGCTCACGCCGGCAACCAATGCTCCGCTCGATTCGTTCAGGCCGTATTCCTTGGCTATGTCGGGCGTGACATTGTAAATATTCACCCCGAGCACGCCGCGCTTCACCTGGCCGTATTTGATCAGCTGATCCATGACGCCCTTGGCCATGTTCACCGGAATGGCGAAGCCGATGCCGATGTTGCCGCCATTGCCCGAAAGAATCGCCGAGTTTATGCCGACCAGCTCACCGCGCAGATTCACCAGGGCGCCGCCGGAATTGCCGGGATTGATGGAGGCGTCGGTCTGGATGAAGTCCTCATAGCCCTCGGGGTTGATGCCGGAGCGGCCGAGCGCGCTGACGATTCCGGCGGTCACCGTGTGCTGCAGGCCGAATGGATTGCCGATGGCCACCACATAGTCTCCCACCTCCAGGTGCGACGAATCGCCGAGCGCCATGGCCACGAGGTTCGACTGCTTCGCCTGCAGCACGGCGATATCCGCGCCCTCGTCCGATCCGATCACCTTCGCCGAGAAATTGCGGTTGTCCATCAGCGTGATGGTGATTTCGCTGGCGTTCTCGACCACATGATAATTGGTAATGATGTAGCCGTTCTTGGCGTCGACGATCACGCCGGAACCGGCGCTTTGGAATTGCCGCTCGTGGGGCTTCGCATCCGGCGGCAGGTCGAAGAATCGGCGAAAGAAGGGATCATCCATCAAGGGATTGCGCTGCCCGGGCTTCTCCTTGATGGTGCCCCTGGTCGCGACATTGACCACTGCGGGCGAGACGCGTTTGACCATCGGTGCGAGCGAAGGCATCGGTGCCGCTTCGAGGGCAGGCGGGTTGGGCGATGCGGCAAACGCCGCCGGCCCAATCGCCGGACCGATCGACATGGCCAGGGTGGCCGCCAGGGTGGCCGCAAAAGTGATACACCGATTCATGCGCATTCCTTTAAAAGATTACCGGGAAACCGGTCTGCGATCTTACACTCTGGGCCGTGCGCAGCGGACCTCCCGGTCCCTCGGCCGCACGCCATGAAACAATTTCGCGTTGATGTCTCGCGCATTGCCTAATCCGTCAAGCCGATTTGGCGCGGCAACTCCCCGATAATTCGTGCGATGCGCCGCGCCGTCTCGCGCCGCGCAAATTCGCATGCAGACTGCGGCCAATGTCAATGGCACATAGTGTGGATAACATGTGAAACACAACATGTTGCGATTCGGGTTTTTTCCGCTTGACCGAATCATTAAAAAGTGTAATGAGACAATTTCTCGGAAGAATCTCGTAAAAGATTGATTTAAATAAGATTTTTTAGAGAAAAATTAGGTAAAAAATGTCTTGACGCTGATCGCCGTGAAGTCTTAACCTTCAGCTCCGGACACAAGATGTTGTGGTTTGAAGTTCGATCTAAGTTCGCGATAGTCCCCCCGCTAGTTTTTGACCATTCGCAAGGAATCTTGCGCATCGGGACCACCGCCACTTGTCTTTGAGTGTCGCGCCATAATTATAAGGGAGCGTTTTCAATACCCATGAGTACGGTGGTCAAAATACAGCCCAAGGATGTCGGCGGCATTCCCTTCCAGGAAGCGTCTTTCGACATCTGGGATAAGAAATATCGTCTGATCGCAAAGGATGGTACGCCCGTCGATCAATCGATGGACGATACCTACAAGCGAGTCGCACGCGCGCTTGCCGACGTGGAGAGCGAGGAGCGCCGCGAACAATGGTACGAATCGTTTCTGTGGGCGCTGCGCCATGGAGCGATTCCAGCGGGGCGCGTCACCTCGAACGCCGGCGCCCTCGAACACAAGCCGGCCACATCGACCATCAACTGCACGGTGTCGGGCACGATTCGCGATTCGATGAATGATATTTTGAACAAGGTGCACGAGGCCGGCCTCACGCTCAAGGCCGGGTGCGGCATCGGATACGAGTTCTCGACATTGCGGCCGCGCGGAGCCTATGTCTCGGGAGCCGGAGCTTATACATCCGGCCCTTTGTCGTTCATGGATATCTACGACAAGATGTGTTTCACGGTGTCTTCGGCCGGCGGCCGACGCGGCGCTCAGATGGGCACGTTCGATATCGGCCATCCGGATGTGCTGGAATTCATTCGCGCCAAGCGCGAGAACGGGCGTCTGCGAAATTTCAATTTATCGCTGTTGATCAGCGATGAATTCATGAACGCGGTCAGGAGCGACGCGGACTGGAAACTCGCGTTTCCGCTCGGGGAAAAGGAGTATGCCGCGGAACAGCCCGACCTCGAGGACGCCGCCCGGTTCGTGTGGCGCGAATGGCCGGACACCATCGGGTACATCGCGAACGCCGAGGGCCTGGTCGCGTGCAAGATCTACAAGACCCTGCCGGCCCGCCGCGTCTGGGACTTGATCATGTCCTCGACCTACGATTTCGCGGAACCCGGGTTCATTCTGATCGACAGGGTCAATGAAATGAACAACAACTGGTGGGCGGAGCAAATCCGCGCCACCAACCCCTGCGGCGAGCAGCCTTTGCCGCCCTACGGGTCGTGCCTCCTGGGCTCCGTGAATCTCACCAAGTTCGTCCTCGACCCGTTCTCCGACGATGCGCGCTTCGATTGGGAGACCTATCGCAAGGTCGTGAAGGTGTTCACCCGAATGCTGGACAACGTGGTCGAAATCAACGGATTGCCGTTGCCGCCGCAGCGCGATGAAATCACCCGCAAGCGCCGGCACGGCATGGGTTTCCTGGGGCTCGGTTCGACCATCACCATGCTGTGCATGAAGTACGGCTCAAAGAAATCGGTGGCGTTCACGCAGAATGTGTCGCGCGAGATGGCGGTCGCGGGTTGGGAAGCCGGGCTCGATCTGGCGCGCGAAAAAGGCCCGGCGCCGATCATGAACGAGGAATTCACGGTCACCCGCGAAATGCTGCGCAAGCGTCCCGAGATGTTCAAGGACGGCTGGCGGGTCGGCGCCAAGATTGCGGGAAGGGTGCTGCACGCGCGCTACAGCCGCTACATGCAGCGCATCGCGGAAACCTCGCCGGAACTGGTGGACGAGCTGGCCGAAGTCGGCGCACGATTCACTCACCATACCTCGATCGCGCCGACGGGCACCATTTCGCTGTCGTTGGCGAACAATGCGTCGAACGGCATCGAGCCGTCCTTTGCTCACCATTACTTCCGCAACGTGATACGCGAGGGCAAGAAGTCCAAGGAAAAGGTCGATGTGTTTTCCTTCGAACTGCTCGCCTATCGGGAATTGGTGAATCCGCGCGCCATGCCGGGCTCGCAGGTGCCGGCGGAGAAATTGCCCGATTATTTCGTCTCCGCCGACGATATCGGTCCGAAGGAGCACGTCGATATCCAGGCGGCGGCCCAGCTGTGGGTCGATTCCTCGATTTCCAAGACGGCCAACGTACCCACCGACTACAAATACGATGATTTCAAGGACATCTACATGTACGCCTTCGAACAGGGGCTCAAGGGCTGCACGACTTTCCGCTTCAATCCGGAAGCCTTTCAGGGCGTCCTGGTGAAGGAAGACGATCTCAAGAACACCACCTACGTGTTCACTTTGGATGACGGCACGGAAGTCGAGGCGCGGGGCGATCAAGAGATCGAGTACGACGGCGAAATGCATACCGCCGCGAATCTTTTCGACGCCCTGAAGGAAGGGTATTACGGGAAATTCTGATATGGCTCACATCAAAATCGAAAGGAAGATCGCCAAGTACCGCGTGCTGAAGCCCGAGGTCAAGGATGCGGCGACCGGCGGTGCTGCCAAGGATCCGCTGAAGACGCAAGACAACGTGATCTGGATGCACGAGAAGCTCGAGCGTCCGGAGGTGTTGATCGGCTCGACCTACAAGATCAAGACGCCGGTGTCCGATCATGCCATGTACGTCACGATAAACGACATCGTGCTCAACGAGGGCACTCCGCACGAACAGCGCCGGCCGTTCGAGGTGTTCATCAATTCGAAGAATCTCGACCATTTTCAATGGATCGTCGCGTTGACGCGAGTCATTTCGGCGGTATTTCGCAAGGGTGGCGACACCACCTTCCTGGTCGACGAGCTCAAGGCCGTATTCGATCCGCGCGGCGGCTATTGGCAGCCCGGCGGAAAATTCATGCCCTCGACCATCGCCGAGCTGGGTTACGTGATCGAGCGCCACTTGCAGTCGATCGGGTTGCTGAAGAAGACGGAACTCGACGTGCATCAGCGCAAATTGGTTCAGGAGAAGCGCGAGGAGTTCGAGGCGCGGTCCAAACAAACCGACGCGTTTTCGAAGTCGCATTTTCCCGAAGGAGCGCAGTTGTGCACAAAGTGCAGCACTGCTGCCGTGGTGGTGTTGGATGGATGCAATACCTGTTTGAATTGCGGCGATTCGAAGTGCGGATAGTTCGCAGATAATTAAGCTAATCAAGTTCGCGGCGCTAAGCTTGCTGCTGGCGCACTTCATTTTCGGCCGGACCCTTGCTGCCGAAGGAACCGATCCGTTCGTTCATCCGCCGGATCTCGAGCGGGACGTGCGCTTCTGGATCCGCGTGTACACGGAAGTCACCACCGATCAGGGCCTGGTCCACGACGATCGGAATCTGGGCCTCGTGTACGAAGTGCTGCGCTTCGACCCGGCCACCTCGCCCTCGCAGCGCGAACGCCGCGTGGCGGAAGCCAAGGCCCGCTATACGGCGCTGCTGCGGCGATTCGCTGCGGGTGCCACCGACGATTTGACGGCGCACGAGCGGCGGATCCTCCATGCGTTCGGCGAGGGCGCGACGCCGGCCGATTTCATCGACGCCACCGGCCGGATACGCTTCCAATTAGGCCAGGCGGATCGATTCCACGAGGGCTTGATGCGGGCCGTGTCCTGGGAGGCGCATATAGCGCGAGTGCTCGAACAGCATGGCGTGCCCAGGGAAATAGCCGCGCTGCCCCACGTCGAGTCATCGTTCAATCCGGCGGCCTACTCGAAGGTTGGTGCGGCCGGGTTGTGGCAGTTCATGCCCTCGACCGCCAAGCGCTTCATGCGGGTCGACAGTCTGGTCGATGAGCGTTTGGACCCCTACAGCGCGACCGAGGCGGCGGCCAATTTGATGCTCTACAACTACCGGCTGCTCGGCTCCTGGCCGCTGGCCGTCACCGCCTACAATCACGGACCCGGCGGACTGCGCCGCGCCCAGGAGCAACTGGGGACGAGCGACATCGCCGTCATCGTCAAGCGCTATCAAGGCGCCACCTTCGGTTTCGCTTCCCGCAATTTCTACGTGTCGTTCCTGGCGGCACTCGAAGTCGATCGCAATGCGGAGAAATATTTCGGCCCAATCACGCCGCTGCCGGATACCCAGAACACGTCGGTCGAATTGCCCGACTACATTGCAGTCGGCGATCTCGCCAAGGCGTTCAACGTCGACATGGGCGCCATGAAGGTCTTGAACCCGGCATTGCGCCCGCCGATTTGGAATGGGACGCGGCTGGTGCCCCGGGGCTACGCTCTGCGCGTGCCCGGGCGCCTGCCGGAGACCGAGATCGCGGCGGCCTGGGCACGCTTGCCGCCGGGCGAGCGCTATTTGGCGCAGCGCAACGACGCCAGCCATCGGGTCCGCCGCGGCGAAACCTTGGCCGGCATCGCGGCCGCGAGCGGTGTCGGTTTGGCGCGCATGCTGGCCGCCAACGGCTGGAGCGGCGGACATGCGATCCAACGCGGCGACGTGGTTCGCATCCCGATGCCCGCTTCGCGAGCCGAGGTCGGCGCCATAACGGCGGTTGCGGCCGAGCCGGCGCCGGTTGCTCCCGCTTCCGACCTTGCCGGCACCGAGCCCGTGCTCGCCGACATCATCGTATCGGCGCCCAAGGAGCCGGTTTCCCGCAGACAAACCGACAGCGCGGCTCTGCTGCCTGCCGGAGCGCCGACGGGCAATACCGATGTGGCCGACTACAGCGTCGGCGCGGACGATACCGCGGTGGTGCAACCGGCGGAAACGCTGGGGCACTTTGCGGACTGGTGCCGCGTCGATGCGCAGGCGCTGCGCGTCTTGAACAAGCTGCCCAAAAGTGCGCTGGTCTCCCTGGGCCGCAAGCTCAGACTCGATCTGTCCCGCGTCACCGCGGCGCAATTCGTCGCCGCGCGGCGCGAATACCACCGCAAGCTGCAGGACGCGTTCTTCGCGGTTCATCGGATCGCCGGCACCGAAAATTACGACGTGAAGCGCGGCGAGTCGCTATGGACCATCGCGCAACAGCGCAGCGACATGCCGGTTTGGCTGGTGGCGCAATACAATCCCGACGTGGACTTCAGCGACGTGCGACCCGGGACGACCATCACTCTGCCGCGCGTCGTGGCCATCAATCGTCAATAGGCTTGTGCCGATGCCGCAAATCTGTCTGGTCCGTGAGCTGCAACCGGTTTTCTGGTCCGTCTTACACGCTATAATTTAAATATGTTCAATCCCAGCGGCCGGTTTCGAGTGTGGAGTCTGTGGGCCATTCTGTTGGCCGCGGCCGGCGCGGTGGGCCCGATCACCTCTGCCGCAGAGGAGATGGCGGCGGATCACGTGGTCGTCCACAAATCGGAACGCAAACTGTACCTGTACAGCGGCAGCCGTCTGCTCGGCGAGTACAAGGTGGCGCTCGGGTTGTCTCCGGTAGGTCAAAAAGAGCGCGAACACGATTTTCGAACCCCCGAGGGACGCTACTACCTCGAGCGGCGCAATACGCGCAGCGATTTCTTTCTGGCGATTCAAGTGTCCTACCCCAACAAGGAGGACGAGTCGCGGGCGCGCAAGCATCGGTGGGCACCGGGCGGGTTGATCATGATCCATGGTCTGCCGAATGCGCCGAAATATCCGTACCCCTATTACTCCTCGAACGATTGGACGGACGGCTGCATCGCCTTGTCCAATTCCGACATGGTCGAAGTTTGGATGCGCACCCAAGACAACATCCCGATCGATATCTATCCGTAAGAGCAGGTGCCGAGTGGAAACCACGATCCTATCGTCCGACCTGGTCGACGCCCGCGTCGCACCCAAGGGCAGCCTCGAGCACCTTTCGCAGCAGGAAATCGCCAAGCTGCTCGATTCCAGCCAAGGCGGCCTGTACTCGCTGTTTCGCAAGTGCGCGCTCGCGGTGCTCAACACCGGCGGCGATCTCGACGATGCGCGCGCGATCTTCGACAAATACCGAAATTTCGATTTGCGCATCGTGCGGCGAGCCTGGGGAATCAAGCTCGAAATCAAGAACGCGCCGGCCTCCGCATTCGTCGACGGGCAAATGATCATCGGCTTGAAGGATCACCTGTTCGCGGTGCTTCGCGACGTGGTGTTCATTTCGAATGAGATCATCGAAAGCGGCCGCTTCGACCTGACTTCCTCCTCGAGCATCAGCAACGCGGTATTTCACATATTGCGAAATGCAAGGGTGTTGGAGCCGCAGGTGGGTCCGAAATTGGTGGTCTGCTGGGGCGGACATTCCATCCGGCGCGTCGAGTACGACTACACCAAGAAAGTCGGCTACGAACTGGGATTGCGCAGCCTCGATGTATGCACCGGCTGCGGGCCCGGAGCCATGAAAGGGCCGATGAAAGGCGCCACCATAGGGCACTCGAAGCAGCGCATCGTCAACGGCCGTTACCTGGGCATTACCGAGCCGGGCATCATTGCGGCCGAACCGCCCAATCCCATCGTCAGCCACTTGGTCATCATGCCGGACATCGAGAAGCGCCTGGAGGCGTTCGTGCGGCTGGGGCATGGCATCGTCATTTTTCCGGGCGGCGCAGGCACGACCGAGGAGATTCTTTACCTGCTTGGCATATTGCTGGATCCGGCCAATGTCGACATGCCGTTCCCGGTGGTGTTCACCGGTCCGGCTGACGCCGCGGATTACTTTCAGCAGATTAACGAGTTCATCGGCGCGACGCTGGGCAAGGCCGCCCAGTCGCGCTATCGAATCATCATCGACGATCCGGCGGGCGTGGCGCGCGCGATGGTGGCGGGCATTGCCCAGGTGCGCGACTATCGCCGGCGGCAGAGCGATTCCTACGGCTTTAATTGGCTGCTCAATATTCCGCTCGAGTTCCAGCGACCGTTCGAGGTGACGCACGACTCGATGCGGGCCCTGCACCTGACCCGCGATCAGCCGGTGCACGAGCGTGCCGCCAATTTGCGGCGCGTGTTCTCCGGCATCGTGGCCGGCAACATCAAGGAGTACGGTGTGGCCGCAATCGAGCGCCACGGACCCTACGAGCTCAGCGGCGAACCGTCGATCATGGAGCCCCTCGACCGGCTGCTGCGGTCGTTCGTGGCCCAGCGGCGCATGAAGCTCAGCGGCGCCGAATACACCCCATGCTACCGATTGGTGGCATGAGCGATCCGCAGCGCCAGGCGGCTTCGCGGCCCTTTAAAATCTCGGCGAAGACCTGCACATCGTCAATCGCGACATGTCGCGCCGACTGGGTGCCGCCACGCGCGCCGATCCGGCGCGTAACGCGATGGCGCCGCTCGATTCGTATACGACATTGCTGCCCGCTGCCCTCGAGCGATCCGTCGACGAACTCAAGCCGCTGTTCAACGCCGGGCTCGAGCGGGAAAAATCACCCATTTAACTTACCGTGACGGTCTCTGAGATGCGCATCGCAACGCGCTCGGACGGCCGGCGACGGGCCCCGCTTGCCTGTGACACAGTTCCTGCCATGGAGGAGGCGCGACACATACTGTCAGTCACGTCACAGAGGCACCAGATGAGCGACATCAAAAGTCCGATTCGATACACCGGAGTCGACCGCAGAGCTCCGCCTGCGGCGCCGGGCCTCGCCAAGACCGGGGCTGCAGTGCCGCGCGACGTCTACAAGACCGGCGGTCGCCATGCGGCGATTACCACCAGTCTTTACAACTGGCACAGCTACAAGAACTGGGCCGACAAGGTTCGCGGAAACTGGGACGAGAAAAAGTAAGCCCCCAGCCGGCCGCTCAAGCGGTTTCCGGCAATGGGTTGATGGGATTGATGCCGGCATTCGGCTGCCACGCGGTCTCTTTGGCCTTAAGCCACGCGAGCAGCGGCGCCCAGTCCTCGAGATCCTGTGCCACCGAATTCTGCTTCATCTCGCACAGGCCCACCCCCTGCTCGACGGCTCGCACGTAGTTCTGAGAGTCGCGCAAAGTCGCTATGACCGGAATTCGCAACGTCTCCAGGAACCGCATCAGCGACTGGTAGATCAGGGTGTTGCGTTTGACGCGATTGGCGATCACCCCAATTCGGTTCTCGTCGCGCCGCACCTTCGCTATCAGCAGCAGGTCGGCGATACAGCGCGAACACGCATGAATGTCGATATCGGAGGGCAGAACCGGGACGATGATGGCATCGGCGCTCTTGGTCATGTCGGGCATGTCCTGCCCCATCACCGCCGCCGGGGTGTCCACGATGACATGCGCCGCATCGGGTGGAATTCGCAGCTGCCAGGCGCGCGTGATGCGGCTGTTGCGTTCGAAGGCGGCGACTCCGTGGATGAACGCCTGCTCGGGCGTGCGCTTCTTCAGCCAGCGAGTGCTGGAGCCCTGGGGGTCGTTGTCCGACAACAGCGGATGGTCACCCTGGCTCGCGAAGTAACTGGCGAGATTTGTCGCTATCGTCGTTTTACCCGAACCGCCTTTTGGATTCATGACGAGAATTCGCTGCATGTACCGCGGAGCGTACGCAGCCGTCCGCACCATGGCAAGTATGTGACACCACTCACGGTCAATAGCCGCGGCGATGCATAGACTCCGGCCGCATGGAGTGGGTGTTGCAGGTAGCCGACGAGTTCGATGATGCCGTGGGCGCATTGCGCCACCGGTGGCTGGGGTTCAATGCCCAAATCGGCGCGAGCGTCGCCGCGCTGCTGAAAATTCGCGGACGTCGGGCGCGTTAAAATCCTCTAAGATACGTGGGTATGAGACCCCACAAACCACGCGAATACGTCGGTGCATTCTGTGCGGGGCTACTGGCCGCGTGCGGCGGCAAACCGGCTGACGTCCCAGCGGGTGTCGCGCAATCCACCGCGGATTCCGCGGTGCATTCCATGGAAGTCCTCGATATCCAGCCGGGCAGCGGCGCGGCAGTGGCTGCAGGTCAAGGCGCCGTGGTGCAGTACGCGGGTTGGCTGTACGAGGCGGCGGCGCCCGACACCAAGGGCAAGAAATTCGACAGTTCATTCGACAGCGGCCAGCCGTTCCGCTTCAAGGTGGGCGGCGGCCAGGTCATCAAGGGTTGGGATCAGGGGGTGGTCGGCATGAAGGTGGGAGGCCGACGCCGCCTCACCATACCCGCAGAACTTGCCTACGGCGACAGCGGCGCCGGCGGTGTCATTCCACCCGGCGCGACATTGGTATTCGACGTGGATCTCGTCGGTATCGAATGACCGTGGAAACGGCCGCGCCCGAGCGCCTGTCGATCGACGGGCCCGCGGGCCCGCTGGAGGCGATCGCCGAGGATCTCAAGCTTCCGGGCGATGGGTATGCGGTGATTTGTCACCCGCATCCGCTGCATGGCGGCACCATGGACAACAAGGTCGTCTTCACTCTGGCGCGGGCCTTCCGGGAAAACAGGATTCCGACCCTGCGCTTCAATTTTCGCGGCGTGGGATCGAGCGCGGGGACCTTTGACCATGGCAACGGCGAAACCGCGGATGCCGGCGCCGTTGCCTCGTACGGTGCGTTGCGCTGGCCGGGCCGCCCGTTGCTGCTTGCCGGGTTCTCATTCGGGGCTTTCGTGGCGTTGCGCTTGGCGCTCGAGCGCGGCGCGTCTCGGTTGATCACGGTGGCGCCGCCGGTGGATCGAATGGATTTTTCCGCGTTGGCGGCGCCGAATTGTCCCTGGCTGCTGGTACAAGGGGACAAGGATGAGGTGGTGGACCCGCGGCGCGTGTGCGCCTGGGCCAGGAGTTGCACGCCCCAGCCGACACTACTCATCATGCCCGGAGTGGGGCATTTCTTTCACGGACACCTGCCGCTGTTGCGCGATGCCCTAGTCGATGCAATCCGGGGCGGATGAATCCGTCCAGCCGCCCCGGACCTAAGAATCAATCAGTTCACGAATTCCTTGAGCGACTTGAGTGCGGCAATTCGCACCTTCTTGCTGGCCGCCTTGGCCTTGAACATCATCTTTTCGCCATTGAACGGATTGATGCCTTCACGCGCTTTCGTGGCCGGTTTCTTGACGACTTTCATCTTCAGAAGTCCGGGATGGGTGAACAACCCGTGACTGCGCAGACTCTTCTTGATGACGGCTGAAAGCGAGTCAAACACGGCTCCGACCTGCTTCTTAGTGAGCTCCGTATCCTTCGATATGGTAGCGAGAATTTCCGATTTGGTCGGGGCTGCATTTTTTTTCGCCATATGATCTCTCCTGCTGGTGATTGCGAACGCGGCTGGGCGCGAACGCCAGTGAATAAGCCAACAAACTGAACTCGGCGCCGAAAATAACATAGAAAAAAGCCGTTGTTTAGCGCAAATGAAAAAAAATATTCGTCCGCTGGTCGCTCGCGAGCCTGCTTTTCAAGGCTTCCGCGCCGCTCAGACGCGTCTCGCCGCACTTCCGTGACGTGCCGTTAGCTGTGATTTCAGGCATCTAGGAGTGCATGTTCAACGCACTAGTATCAACAGCGCGCCGATCGCGATGGACACCCACAGGACCGAGAAATCGATTTGTCCTATCGGCGGAATCACCCGGCGCACCGGCTTGAGGATCGGTTCGCAGAGTTGAGCGAGCAATCGCGTGCCCGGCGCATAGCCGCCGGGAGCGACGAAACTGGTGATCCAATACAGCAGCAGAGCGAATAAATAGATGCGCAGGATCAAATTGATCAAATCGACCACCGTGATCCGCAGCAACACCACGGGGTTGCCCAACCCCATGCCGCCTATCGCAAGCATCGCTGCGGTGCGCACCGTGGCCGTGGCAAGCACCGCAAGGACGGTGGCCGTGTCGATTTTGCCGATCGGCGGCAGCAGGCGGCGCAGCGGCAGGATCAGCCAATTGGTCACCCGCACGATCGCATCCGCCATGGGGTCGCGAAAGTCCGCCCGCACCCATTGCAACAACAGGCGCAGCACGAAAGCGAGCGTCAGAAGCCACAGCAGGGTATCGACGATATATCTGATCGCGTCCATGAGAAACTAGGGGCTGCCGAATTCCGCGGCGAGTTCGGCGGATCGCCGATCGGCTGCCGCGACTGCGTGCGCGACGATGGCGCGCAGGCCCGCGGCGTCAAGGACATCGAGCGCCGCGGCGGTGGTCCCGCCCTTGGAAGTCACTTGTTCGCGCAATGCAGCAAGGGAATCGGTCGACTGGCGCGCCATCTGTGCGGCGCCAAACGCCGTTTCCAACGTGAGTTTGTGGGCAACTTCGTTGGGCAGTCCGCGCTCGTGCGCGGCGGCCTCGAGCGCTTCCATGAACAAGAAGAAGTAGGCCGGTCCGCTGCCCGAGAGCGCGGTGACGGTATCCATCTGCGATTCATGTTCGACCCATACGGTGGCGCTGACGGCGGCCATGATGGACTCCGCCAGTGCCCGATTGGCGGCGCCGACGCCCGGGGGCGCATACAGACCGGTGGCGCCAAAGCCGTTCAGAGCCGGCCGATTCGGCATGGTGCGCACCACCGGGACCTGCGCCCCGAACCAGCGGGCGAGGGCGGCGTGCGGTATGCCTGCGGCAACCGAGATCACCAGCGGCTTCGAGACGGCCAGATGCGGGCTCAACGCCAATGCCACCGCGCGCATCTGCTGCGGCTTCACCGCCAGAATGACCACCTCGGCGCCCGCCACCGCCCCGGCATTGTCGGCCGAGGCGCGCACGCCGTAGTCGCGGACCAGCCGCTGCAATTGCAGCTCGCTCGGATCGGCAACCACGATGCGATCGCCCGCAAGCCCGCGCTTGGTCAGGCCGCCGACCAGCGCGGCTGCCATGTTTCCGCCGCCGATGAACGCAAGCCTACGAATGTCGATCATGTCCGCCTCTTCTTAAGTCGCACCGGATTCATCGGCTGCCGAAGATCGCCGTGCCGATGCGCACCTGCGTTGCGCCTTCGGCAATGGCCGATTCGAAATCGCCGCTCATTCCCATCGACAGTGTATCGAGCTTCAGACCCCTTGCGTTCAGATCCTCGAGGAGCATTCTCAAACGGGCGAACACCAACCGTTCCGCACGCACGTCCGGCTGGGGCGGCGGCACGCACATGAGCCCGCGCAGCCGCAGCCGCGGCAATTCGGCCGTCCGCAGCGCAAGCTCGGCGAGATCCGCGGGTTCGACGCCGCCCTTGGTCGGCTCCGGCACCAATGCCACCTGGATGCACACATTGAGCGGAGGCGCGTGAAAGGGACGCTGCTCGGACAGGCGGCGCGCAACCCCGAGCCGGTCGACGCTGTGCACCCATTCGAAGCGTTCCGCCACTCCCCGGGTCTTGTTCGACTGCAAACCGCCAATGAAGTGCCAGTGCGCGGCGGAGGAGCCGAGCTGATCCATCTTGCTAAGGGCCTCCTTGAGATAATTTTCGCCGAAATCCGTGACGCCCGCCGTGGCGGCCGCCACCAGTAATTCGGCAGGCTTGGCCTTGGTCACCGCGATCAGGGTGACCGAAGCGGGGTCCCGTCCGGCGGCTTGGGCGGAACGACTTATCCGAGATCGGACGTGGTTCACGCGAACAGCTAAATTCTGCGGACCAATTAACATATTGGGTGGCGGCGCCCTCTTATATACTGCTGGCGGCTTACATGGAGCCGGATTAGGAGCCGTAAATGGCGGTTGATATCGCGCAGCTTCTCGCCTTTGCGGTGAAGAACAACGCGTCGGACCTGCATCTGTCGGCGGGCGTTCCGCCGATGATTCGGGTTGACGGCGACATGAAGCGCATAAATATGCCAGCGCTGGCGCACAAAGAGGTGCACAGCATGGTGTACGACATCATGAATGACAAGCAGCGCAAGGCTTTCGAGGAGTTCTTCGAGACGGATTTTTCATTTGAGATTCCAAAGCTTGCCCGCTTCCGCGTCAACGCCTTCAACCAGAACCGTGGCGCCGGCGCCGTTTTCCGCAACATTCCATCGGCCATTTTGACGCTCGACGAGCTGAACGCGCCCAAGACATTCAAAGATTTGTGCATGCTGCCCCGGGGTCTTGTATTGGTCACCGGACCGACCGGATCGGGAAAATCGACGACCCTGGCCGGCATGGTCAATCACTGCAACGACAACCGTCCCGATCACATTATCACGATCGAGGATCCGATCGAGTTCGTGCACGAGAGCAAGCGCTGCCTGGTCAACCAACGCGAAGTTCATCGCGATACCCTGGGATTCACCGAGGCATTGCGCTCGGCGCTGCGCGAAGACCCGGATGTGGTGCTGGTGGGCGAAATGCGCGACCTCGAGACCATCCGTCTGGCGCTGACCGCGGCGGAAACCGGCCATCTGGTGTTCGGCACCCTGCACACCAGCTCCGCGGCCAAGACCATCGACCGCATCGTGGACGTGTTTCCGGCGGCCGAAAAGGACATGGTGCGCGCCATGTTGTCCGAGAGTCTGCGCGCCGTGATTTCCCAGACCCTGATGAAGCGCGTCGGCGGCGGCCGCATCGCGGCGCACGAGATCATGATCGGCACGCCGGCCATCCGCAACCTGATTCGCGAGGGCAAAATCGCGCAAATGTACTCGGCCATTCAAACCGGGCAGGGCCAGGGCATGCAAACCCTCGACCAATGCCTGCAGGAATTGGTGCAAAAGGGCGTGGTGAGCCGCGAAGAGGCGAAGTACAAGGCTCAGAACAAGGACAGCATCTGATGGACCGCGAGCAAGCTATACGGCTGATGCAGGATCTGCTCAAGCGCATGGTCGAGAAGAAGGGCTCGGATTTGTTCATTACCGCCGGATTTCCCCCGGCGATCAAGGTCGACGGTGAAATCCGCCCCCAGTCGGACCGATCATTGAGCGCCGAACAGAGCTCGAGTCTGGTGCGCGCCATCATGAACGATCGGCAGACCAAAGAGTTTGACTCGACCAAGGAATGCAACTTCGCGATTGCGCCGCCCGGAATCGGGCGTTTTCGCGTCAGCGCCTTCGTCCAGCAAGGCTATGTCGGCGCGGTGCTGCGAACCATCAATGCCAAGATTCCGACCCTGGAAGAGCTCGACCTGCCGCCCATCCTGAAGGAAGTGGTGCTGTCGAAGCGCGGCTTCGTGATCCTGGTCGGCGGCACCGGCTCCGGCAAGTCCACATCGCTGGCGGCAATGGTCGGCTACCGCAATGAAAAGACCCGGGGCCACATTGTCACAATCGAGGATCCGGTCGAATACGTGCATGCCCACAAGGGCTGCGTGGTGACGCACCGTGAGGTCGGCGTGGACTGCGAAAGCTGGCATCTCGCGCTCAAGAACACCCTGCGCCAGGCGCCCGACGTGATTCTCATCGGCGAAATTCGCGATCGCGAGACGATGGAGTACGGGATTCAGTTCGCCGAGACCGGGCATTTGGTGCTGGCCACCCTGCATGCCAACAGCTCCAACCAGGCGCTCGATCGCATCATCAATTTTTTCCCCGAAGAGCGGCGCGAGCAATTGCTGATGGACCTGTCGCTCAACATCCGCGCCTTGATATCGCAGCGCCTGATACCGCGCGAGGCCGGCTCGGGGCGCATCGCGGCCATGGAAATCATGCTCGCCTCGCCGCTGATCTCGGATCTAATCTTCAAGGGCGAGGTTGCGAAGATCAAGGAAGTGATGGCGCGCTCCAACCGCCTGGGGATGAAGACATTCGACCAGGCGCTGTTCGACTTGTACGAAGCGGGCGTGATTTCGTATGAAGACGCATTGCGCAACGCCGACTCGAAGAACGAGTTGCGGCTCCGCGTGAAACTCGAGAGCAAGCGCGAAATGAAGAATCCCGAAGACGGTGGCGCATCGTTGCAGATCGTAGAGGAAGAAGAAGGCCAGGTATTCTAGTGAGCTTGGCTTCTGACATGTCCGCGGTCGCGCCGGCTCAGGTGATGAACACCAAGCCGCTGTTCAAATTGATGGTCGAAAGAAAGGCGTCGGACCTGTTTTTCACCTGCAACGCACCCGTCAAGATAAAGATCGAAGGCAAGATATTCCCCGTCAACAAGCAGGTTTTGAGCCCTGAGACGGTGCGCCAGGCCGCGCTCGGATTGATGACTGCCGAGCAACTCGAGCACTTCAATCAAGAACTGGAGATCGACTTCGCGATTTCCGAGCCTGGCCTCGGGCGATTCCGCGTCAACGTGTTCTATCAGCGCGGCTACCCTGCGATGGTCTTGCGGTACATCACCGCGGAAATGCCCAAGCTCGAAGATCTGGGCATGCCGGATATCCTCAAGGATCTGGTGATGCTGAAGCGCGGTTTGATCCTCATGGTGGGCGCCGCCGGCGCGGGAAAATCCACCACGCTGGCCGCGATGATCAATTACCGCAATGAAACCTCATCGGATCACATCCTCACCATCGAGGATCCGATCGAGTTCCTGCATTCCAACAAGAAGTCGATCGTCAATCAGCGTGAGGTGGGGCTCGACACAAAATCCTTCTCGCGCGCGTTGCGCAGCGCGGTGCGTTCGGCGCCCGACGTGATCCTGGTCGGAGAAATACGCGATCGCGAGACCATGGAGGCGACCATCGCGCTCGCCGGAACCGGCCACCTGTGCATCGCGACTTTGCACGCGAATAATTGCGCGGAGACATTGGACCGCATCATCAACATGTTTCCGCGGGATCAGCACAACCAGATTTTTTTGGATCTATCGCAATATCTTCGCGCGATCCTCTCGCAGCGCCTGGTGGCGACCAAGTCCGGCATTCGAGTCGCGGCCTCTGAAGTCATGGTCAATACGCCGCACGTTTCGGAACTCATCAAGAAGGGCGATGTGATCGGCGTGAAGGAAGCGATCCGCACCGGAACCGAGCGCGGCATGCTGAGCTTCGACAGCTCGCTGTACAATTTGGTGCGGGAAGGCCGGATCGAATTGGAAGAGGCGCTGGCGAGCGCCGACTCGCGCACCAATCTGGAGGCCAAGATAAACTTCGGCTGATCAGGCGCGCTCGACGGGCGCCTGGGCCGCCGGAGTTTGCATCGACAGGCCGCGCACCTCATCCTGCCGCGGCGCTTCCGGGCGCACCGCCTGCCGGGCGCCGCTCGAGCCCCAGGGCGCGAGATTCGCCTCGAATTCCCGCGTGCTCACATCCCAACCATGGCGCAGGGCGTGGGCTCGACACGCCCGCGGATCGATGTTCAAGGCGCGCACCGCGGCCACTCCCAGATCCGGATCCAACGCCCCGGTCACTCCGTCCTCAATGACGTCGATCGGACCGCAGACCGGGTACGCGGCGACGGGCACGCCGCAGGCCATCGCCTCAAGATTGACCAGGCCGAAGGTGTCGGTACGGCTGGGGAACACCATGACATCCGCGGCCGCGAGATGGCGCGCGAGATCTTCCGCGAATCGGTAGCCGGTGAACGCGACGCCGGGGTGCCGGCCTTCGAGGCGTGCCCGTTCGGGACCGTCGCCGATGGCGATCTTGCTGCCGCTCCAAGGCATCTGCAGGAAGGCATCGACGTTCTTTTCGACGGCTACGCGGCCGACGTAGGCGGCGATCGGGCGCGGCAGCTGCAAAAAATCTTTGGGCAGCGGCCTGAACAGCTCCGTGTCGACGCCTCGTCGCCAAGCCACCAGGTTATTGAAGCCCCGGGCCCGCAAGTCGTCGCGGACGGAGCGGGTGCTCACCATGCATCGAACGGCTGCGCCGTGGAAACGGCGCAGCGCCCAGTAGGATACGAACAACGGAATCGGAATTCGCGCGCGTATGTACTGCGGGAACTGGGTGTGATACGAGGTGGTAAAGGGCAGGCCCCGCTGCAGGCAGTAGCGCCGGGCCGCCAGTCCGAGGGGCCCCTCGGTCGCGATGTGCAGCGCCTGTGGGGCGAAGGCGGCGATGGTGCTGCGCATCGCGTTGCGCGGCAACAATGAAAGTCGGATTTCAGGATAGGTGGGACAGGCGACGCTGCGAAAGTCGTTGGGCGTCAGCATCTTCACGTCGTGGCCGAATCGGCCGAGCCACGCCGCGGTTTGAGCCAATGTGCGCGCCACGCCGTTGGTCTGCGGAAACCATGCGTCGGTAACGATCATGATTCTCATGCCGGATCACGGTGCCATGACGCCGTGACGAATACATGAACGCGAAGACACGCTTTTGGCCGTGCCGGGATATTCTTTGCGGTATTGCGACGTGCGCACACCCGACGCAGGCTCCTGTAACAGGCTTGCAATGAAATTCCTATATTTCACGTAGTTGTGACTTGAACATTGTCTTGGTTCGAGGGAGATCTATGCGAAATTTTTGGGCGGAACTGCAAACGCAGCGCTGGGACGATCACCGCTATTATCATCACAGCCGCATCAATCAATCCTTGCATCTGCTGAGCGCCATCAGCTTTCTCGTCGCCTACGTGTTGTTGTTCACGGATCCGGTGGCGGCGGCCTTGATCGGCTGGCTGGTTGCCATGGTCAGCCGCCAGTCCGGCCATTTCTTCTTCGAACCCAAAGGTTACGACCAGGCCAATCAGGTCACGCACGAGTACAAAGAGGGAATCAAAGTCGGGTACAACCTGCGCCGCAAGGTGATTCTGCACCTCATCTGGGCGCTCTCGCCGGCCATGCTGTTGCTGTCGCCGACCCTCTTTGGCCTGTTCGCCCCATATGCCGGTGGCGCGGAATTAGTGCGGCACGTGGGCGCCATCTGGCTCATCGTCGGCATCGGCGCGCTCCTGTTCCGCACCGTGCATTTATTCTTCATTCGGGACGTCCAGACAGGGCTGGTGTGGCTCACCAAGATCATCACCGACCCGTTCCACGACGTGAAGCTCTATTTCAAATCGCCGCTTTACCTGCTGCGCGGAGAGCTCATCGACCCGATGGGCGACGAACAGCGCACTTGAATCATCTCCCTGAGGACGCCGCGCCGGATGGACCTGTCGGTCAACCCGGGCGGCGCCCACCACCACCCGTCGTCCCGCATCGCCCGGGCCGCCGACAGAATTCTGTCGGCGACCTCGGAGAATTCCTCGGTGCTGTAGTTCAGACTGAAGATGAGGCGGCCGGTCCCCACCCAAGAGAGGGCAAGACCGGCCGCGCGCAGGTAATACTGCAGCATCCAATTGTATCGGGACGGGCGTGTGTAGCAGATCGTCCAAATCGTGGAAAGGTTCGCAACCTGAAGCGGCAATTGCGCCGCGTTCAGCCGTTCGTTGAGGGTCTGCGCACGCCGATCCCACACCTCGAGCCCGTCGTACAGCGCGCGCACGGTATCGCTGTCGAGCCGCTGCAAGAATTCGTACATCGCGCCCATGACGTAAGGGTGCGCATTGAAGGTGCCTCTCGCGAAACATATGTCCGCCGGCCGATCCTCCTGAAAGCGGCGCATGGCCTCGCGACGGCCGCACAGAACGCCCACCGGCAGGCCGCCGGCCACCGTCTTGCCGTAGGTGACCATGTCGGCGCGCACGCCGAAGTATTCCTGCGCCCCTCCCGCGGCGAGCCGGAAGCCCACG
>Ga0209048_10000513_pt1 | contig 41296 bp, 39 predicted proteins | sample FrelakmetCRP12CR_FD_187146 | JGI IMG/M metagenome (GOLD analysis project Ga0209048, IMG submission 187146) | Freshwater lake sediment microbial communities from the University of Notre Dame, USA, for methane emissions studies - CRP12 CR (SPAdes)... | ecosystem: Environmental > Aquatic >...
GATGGCGGCCATCGCCCTGCTCACCAGACGTCGATGGCTGCAATACGCCGTCTTTGGCATGAGCGCGGTAGGTTTGACGCTCGGCGCGTTGGCCTATCTCCACATCTGAGCGCGCCTGATCGTCTTCAGCACGGTGCTGATCGACCTAATCCGCCGGATTCGTAAGCGCAGCTGATTGGCGAGCCAGCTGTCCGCGACGCCGATACGCTGGAATCAGGGCCGGATCGAACGCCGGTCTACTGCGCACTGTCTGGGCGTGTGTCGCCCGCGCGCCGTTCGTCATTGAAGCTCTGAGCCGGACGATCAAGGCATTGACAAACGCTGTGGCTGAGGTCTGGGCGGTCATGGGTGTCCTTCGTTGGTGAGTGCAATGGCGTGCTGGTGTCTTGGTGAGCGACTTCAGAGCTGCCGAGGGGCTAGTAATCGCAGCAGGGGTTGGGTTCAACCTGAAGCCGATCACCGTACTTGTGCAGTGCCTCGCGGTACTGCTTGCTGAAGCGAACTGAAGCCGGCCTGTCGTTCGCCTTCTGCACCTTGTTGACCACCTCGGTCAACGCCCACGCCTCGCCGTCTGAAGCCAGGTCGTCGGGCAGGTCGAGTTCGACCTTCGCACTGTCAATCGCCAGAAGCAGGAAAAGCGGAATCTCGCGGCATTCCGGGTGCTGGCTGTCGAAGCTGTACTTCTCGTCGTGGAACATGCCGAAGATCGGCGCGTCCATGTGCGCGTGGTCGACGGTGTTCCACTCTGCGGCGAAGTGCATGCACGGTTCGCCGCCCGGCTTGTAGATGGACAGCACGTGGTGATACTGGATACCACCGGCGGACTGCACGTCGATGAGCAGACGCACGCTGTACCGCGCGAGGTTGAAGGTGAGCAACTGGCGGGCACTGACGATCCGCGGGTGCATGTGGGGTCTCCGTGGGCGTCTCGGGTCGGGAAGTCAGCGTGGCACCGGGCTGGCCCACGGTGCGAGCCACATCTCACTGGGTCGGGGTCGCTGCAACGACGCGAGATACTGCATAAAGTCAAGCCGTATCCATTTAGCTCCAACGGCTTCCGCATATACTGTACAAATATACAGCCATGAGTCCATCCCCTGTCAAGGACTATCCCCGTACTTGGAGCGAGTTCCTGGATTGGTTCTCCTCCGAGGAGGCCTGTCTTGCTTACCTTGAGCGCTTGCGCTGGCCGCAAGGCTTCGCCTGCCCGAACTGCGGTGGAACGACGCCGCCCTACCGCGCCAGCCGCATTCGGTTGCTTTGCAGGGACTGCGGGCACCAGAGCACCGTTACCGCAGGCACGATCTTCGACAAGACCCGCACGCCCCTGAAGGTCTGGCTGGCAGCGGCCTGGTACGTGACCAACCAGAAGCTGGGCGTCAGCGCCCTGGGCCTGCAGCGTGTCCTTGGCTTGGGGAGCTACCAGACTGCCTGGACCATGCTGCACCGGTTGCGCCGGGCGATGGTGCGGCCTGACCGTGGGCGACTCAAGGGCGTGGTCGAGGTGGACGAGACCTACCTGGCCATCACCGACCGCAAGGCCCCCATCTCCCCAGAGGGGCGCAAGAACAACACGAGCAAGGTGCTGATCGTCCTGGCGGTGGAGATTCTGCAACCCAAAGGGTTCGGTCGCATCCGTCTGCGCCGTATCGAGACGGACGCCGACGTGTCCGTGATCCCGTTCGTCCAGGCATCCGTCGAACCGGGCGCGACCGTCAAGACCGACGGCTCGGCCGCTTACCGTTCATTGAAATCACTGGGCTATGGCCACCAGCGCAACGTGATGCTCGGCTCGGATGTCGCGGCCCACGTCTCCATGCCCGGTGTGCATCGCGTGGCCTCGTTGATCAAGCGCTGGATTCTCGGCACGCACCAAGGCTCGGTCCAACCTGCGCACCTGAATGCCTATCTCGATGAATTCGTCTTCCGCTTCAACCACCGCACCTCACGTTCCCGCGGGATGCTCTTCTACAGGCTGCTGCAGCAAGCCGTCGTCACCAACCCGGTGACCTACGGCGACATCGTGGTACCCGCCGAAGAACCCGCCGAGGTGGGCGAGTGGAACTAAGCGGATACCCCTTGCAGATATCCAGTGCTTCGAGCCCGACATGTTGATTTGGATGGACTCTATCGACAAGGATCAACATGGGCAAATATGACTGCGCTCGGACTGAAAATCCGTATAGCCCGGTTCGACTCCGGGTCGCGCCTCCACCCGGCAAATGGCTGCTGTAGACGTCGAGAACCGCGATGGTCCGGGCACGGGACGTTCGTCAAGACCACGGCGCTGCTTCCTCACAGCATCATGTTGTTGCGAATCAAGCCCACGGCCACGCCTTCGATCGAGAACTCGTGACCGCTGCGGTGACCGGAGACGACGATCGGCTCGAAGTCGCTGTTCTCGGGTAGCAACTCGACGCGCGAGCCAGTGCGCCTGAATCGCTTGACGGTGACTTCATCGTCGAGGCGGGCGACGACGATCTGGCCGTTCTTGGCCTCGCGTGCCTTCTGTACCGCCAGCAGATCGCCGTCGATAATGCCGGCGTCGCGCATGCTCATGCCGCGCACCTTCAGCAGAAAGTCCGGGCGACGCGGGAACATGCTCGCTTCGAGCACGTAGGTCTGGTCGATGTGTTCCTGCGCGAGGATCGGGCTGCCCGCGGCGACGCGGCCCACGAGCGGCAGAGTGAGCTGCGCGATGCCCGGCAAAGGCAACGCATACTGGCGGTTGCGTGACAGGTACAGGGCGCGCAATGTGTCAGACTTCAAGCGGATGCCGCGCGAGGTTCCACCGACCAGCTCGATCACGCCCTTGCGCGCCAGTGCCTGCAAGTGTTCTTCGGCTGCATTGGCCGAACGGAACCCGAGTTCAGCCGCGATCTCGGCCCGCGTCGGCGGAGCGCCAGTACGTTCGATGGCGCTTTGCACCAGATCGAGCACTTGTTGCTGGCGTGGGGTGAGTTTCGGGCTCTCTTGCATGGCGACCTCGGGCTGACGTCGGCTGAACATTCATCCAGTACCTGTATTTTCATCCAGTCTCGAGAAAAATGCAAAGCAGCATGGATTCGAAGATCGTGATCCTGGGCACCGGGGGCACGCTGGCCGGCGCGGCGAGCGATCCGGCCGACAACGTCGGCTACCGCGCGGCTCAGATCGCGATCGCAGACATCGTGGCGCGCATTCCGGCATTGACCGCGGTGGCTTTGCAGACGGAACAGGTGGCGCAGATAGACAGCAAGGACATGAGCTTTTCGATCTGGCGCAAGCTTGCCACGCGCGTGGCCTACCACGTCGATCGAAGCGACGTTGCCGGCGTCGTCATCACCCACGGCACCGACACGCTCGAGGAAACCGCATACCTGTTGCAGCGCGTGCTGGCGCCCCGCAAGCCCGTCGTGCTGACCGCGGCAATGCGCCCGGCCACGTCGCTGCTCAGCGACGGGCCGCAGAACCTTCTCGACGCCGTGCACGTCGCGCGCCATCCGGGTGCGCAGGGCGTCGTGGCCGTGCTTGCTGGCCGAGTCCACAGCGGCCTCGACGTGCGAAAGCGGCATACCTACAGCATCGATGCCTTCGACTCGGGCGACTGCGGGCCGCTGGGCGCCATCGAGGAAGGCCGACTGAGAGTTTGGCGGCCCTGGCCATGCGGCAAGGCGCTGGGCCTGGGGACGCTGGCGCGCGAGGCGCTGCCGCGCGTGGCCATCGTGATGAGCCATGCCGACGCGGACGGCGGCATCGTCGATGCGCTGCGCGCGCATGGCATCGACGGCATCGTCGTCGCGGGCACTGGAAACGGCACGCTGCACCACGCATTGGAAGCTGCGCTGATGCGAGCGCGAGAGCAAGGTGGTGTGAAGATCCTTCGCTGCTCGCGCGTGGCGCAAGGCCCGGTCGTGCAAACCGGGCACGACGCACTCGAGTCGGCGGGTTCGCTGACGCCCGCACAGGCGCGGGTGGAACTGCTGCTGCGCCTGCTCAGCGCAGCATAGCGTGTCGCCGTAGCGCGCTCAGACGACCTTCAGCGTCACGTCGATGTTTCCGCGCGTGGCGTTGGAGTACGGGCACACCTGGTGCGCCGCGGCAACCAGTGCCTCGGCCGCGGCGCGCTCCATCCCGGGCACGCTGATCGCCATTGCGACCTGGATGCCAAAGCCGGCAGGAATCGGGCCGATGCCGACGTCGGCGGTGATCGACACGTCGGCCGGGAGAGCAATCTTCTGCCGCGCGGCGACCGCCTTCATCGCGCCGATGAAGCACGCCGAATAGCCGCAGGCGAACAGCTGCTCCGGGTTCGTTCCCGGGCCACCCGCGCCGCCGAGTTCCTTCGGCGTCGAAAGCGTGAGCTTGAGCACGCCGTCGGACGATTCCGAGGTGCCGGCGCGGCCGCCGGTCGATGTCGCATGCGCGGTGTAGAGAACCTTGTCGAGAGCCATGGCGATCTTCCTTTTCGGGTCGTTTGGGAACTGCTTGCGCGGCGATGGTGCCATGCAAGGGCGAACGGCGTGACAGGTTCGCGCGAATACCCGCGGGCGCGGCCGGGGTGCTCGGGCAAGCCGCGCGCGATCAGGCCGACGCCATCGCGTCGATCTGCGCGCCGAGTTCGAGCCAGCGCGTCTCCAGTGTCTCGAGTTCCTCGTTCGTGTGGCGCAGCTGCCGGCCCTGCTCGGCGCGTTCGGCGGGGCTGCCGCCAGGGCGTGCCATGGCGTCGGACAGGCGGTCGCGCAGCGCGATCGTATCGGCCATGCGCTGTTCCAGTCGGGCCAACTCGGCCTTGAGGGGTTTGGCCTGTTCGGCGATCCGCTGTCGAACCGCCGCGCTTGCCCGGCGGTCGTCTCGCTTGCCGCTTGCGGTCTGCGGCGCAGGCATCGGTGCTGCGGCCTGTGGTCCTCTGTCGAAGCGCGCCGCCCGCGCCGCCTCGCGCGATTGCTCGAGCAGCCACTGCTGGTAGTCGTCGAGGTCGCCGTCGAACGGCTGCACGCTGCCTGCGGCGACGAGCCAGAACTCGTCGCAGACTTCTCTCAGTAGCGCGCGGTCGTGGCTGACCAGCATCACCGTGCCTTCGTATTCGTTCAGCGCCATCGACAGCGCCTCGCGCGTCTGCAGGTCGAGATGGTTGGTCGGCTCGTCGAGCAGCAGCAGGTTGGGCCGCTGCCAGACCAGCATTGCGAGCACGAGGCGCGCCTTCTCGCCGCCTGAGAGCGAGCCTACGGCCTGGTGGACCATCTCACCGGTGAAGCGGAAGTTGCCCAGGAAGTCGCGCAGTTCCTGCTCGCGCGCCATCGGGCCGACGTCCCTCGCCAGCCGCACCATGTGCGCGAGCGGCCCTTCGTCCAGTTGCAGCACGTCGAGCTCCTGCTGCGCGAAGTAGCCGATCACGAGCCCCTTGCCTTCGACGATGTGGCCAGCGAGCGGCGGTTGCATCCGCGCCACCGTCTTCACCAGCGTCGACTTGCCCTGACCGTTGGCGCCGAGGATGCCGATGCGCTGGCCGGCGAGCACCGAGCGGCGCACGCCGCGCACGATCGTTGTCTCGCCCTCATCGCTGCGGTAGCCGCACGCCACGTCGTCGAAGCTCAGCATCGGGTTCGGCAGCGACAGCGGTTCGCGGAACTCGAAGGCGAAGTCGCTCGCGGTCAGCACCGGCGCGAGCCGTTCCATCCGCTCGAGCGCCTTGACGCGGCTCTGCGCCTGGCGCGCCTTGCTCGCCTTCGCCTTGAAGCGGGAGATGAACTTCTGCAGGTGCGCGATGCGCTCCTGCTGCTTGCCGAAGGCCGCCTGCGCCTGCTCCAGACGGACCGCGCGCATCTCCTCGAACGCGCTGTAGTTGCCCGTGTAGCGCGTCAGTTGCGCTTCGTCCAGGTGGACCGTGACGCGGGTGATCGCGTCGAGGAATTCGCGGTCGTGGCTGATCACGATCATCGTGCCCTCGTAGCGCTGCAGCCAGGCTTCGAGCCAGACGAGAGCGTCGAGGTCGAGGTGGTTCGTCGGCTCGTCGAGCAGCATCAGCTCGGCCGGGCACATCAGCGCCCGCGCAAGCTGCAACCGCATGCGCCAGCCGCCGGAGAAGCTGTTTACTGGCGCGTCGAGCTGCTCGAGCTTGAATCCGAGCCCCATCAGCAGCGCCTGTGCACGCGGCCGGGCGTCGAACACGCCGGCTTCGGCGAGTTCGTGGTGCGCTTCGGCCATCGCGTGGCCGTCGTCGGCCGCTTCGGCGGTCGCGAGGGCGGCCTGCGCTTCCGTCAGGCGCGTGTCGCCCTGGAGCACGTAATCGGTTGCGCCGTCGTCGGTCTCGGGCATGGTCTGCACGACTTCGGCCAAGCGCCATCGGGCCGGATAGTCGGCGTCTCCGGCGTCGGCCTGCAGCTTGTGCGTGAGAAGTGCGAATAGGGAAGACTTGCCGGCGCCGTTGCGACCGACAAGGCCGACCTTCTCGCCCGGGTTCAGTGTCAGGTTGGCGTGGTTCAGAACGACCTTGGTGCCGCGGCGCAGTGTGAGGTTGCGCAGTGTGATCATCGTCGGCTCCAGCGGGCCAGCGCATCGCGCGTCACGAGCAGCACCAGATCATCGCCGCCGCTCGTCTCCAGCCAAGCCACTTCGAGACGACGAAAGGCGTGCTCGAAGTGGTGCCGCTCGTGGCCGATCTCGAGCACCAGTACCGCTTCGTCGCTCATGTGCGCCGACGCTTCGGCGAGGATGCGGCGCACCAGGTCCATGCCGTCGTCGCCACCGGCCAGCGCCAGTGCGGGCTCGGCCTGGAACTCCGCCGGTAGCGCGGCCATGCTGGCGGCGTTCACGTAAGGAGGGTTGCAGACGATCAGGTCGTGGTGGCCGCGAACGTTGGCGAACAGGTCGGACTGCAAGAGCGTGATGCGATGCGAAAGCTGGTGCCGCTCGACGTTGATCCGTGCCACCGCCAGTGCATCGGTGGAGATGTCGCAAGCGTCGACCGTGATCTCAGGGTACGCCAGCGCGGCGATTACGGCCAGGCTGCCGTTGCCCGTGCACAGGTCGAGCACTCGCTGCGTGCGGTCGCTCAGCCACGCGTCCAGCGCTCCCTCGCCCTCGCCGTCGGCGAGGAGCTCGGCGATGTACGAGCGCGGTACGATGGCGCGTTCGTCGACGTAGAACGGCACGTTCTGTAGCCAGGCTTCGTGCGTCAGGTAGGCCGCCGGAAGGCGCGTCTGGATGCGCTGCGCGACGAGCGCTTCGGCGCGCGCTTGTTCTGCGTCGCTCAACTCGCGCCGGGCCTGCGATTCGAGCTCGTCCAGCGGCATGCCCAGTGCCCACAGCGCCAGCCACGCGGCCTCGTCGAAAGCATTCGTCGTGCCGTGGCCAAACGAAACGCCCGCCTGTTTGAGGCGGGCGCTTTGCGCGGTAATGAGGTCGATCAAGGTCATGTCAGCAGCGCTTCCAGCGTCTTGCGGTAGATGTTCTTCAGCGGCTCGATGCTGGCCACTTCGACGTGCTCGTCGATCTTGTGGATGCTCTCGTTGAGCGGGCCGAACTCGACCACCTGCGGGCAGATCTTGGCGATGAAGCGGCCGTCGGAGGTCCCGCCGGTGGTCGACAGTCGCGGTTCGACCCGCGTCTCCGAGCGGATCGCGTTGCACAGTGCCTCGCTCAGGCTGCCCACCGGCGTCAGGAAGGGCTCGCCGCCGAGTGTCCACTCGATGTCGTAGTCGAGGCGGTGCTGATCGAGCAAGGCGCCCACGCGCCGCTTCAATGCTTCGGGCTCGCTTTCGGAGCCGAAGCGGAAGTTGAAGTCCACGACAAGTTCGCCCGGGATCACGTTGCCGGCGCCAGTGCCGGCATGGATATTGGACATCTGCCATCCGGTCGGCGGAAAGTATTCGTTGCCGGCGTCCCAGACCGTGGCCGCCAATTCGGCGAGCGCCGGCGCGGCAAGGTGGATCGGATTGCGTGCCAACCGCGGGTAGGCGATGTGGCCCTGTACTCCCCTGACGGTGAGCCGACCCGACAGGCTTCCGCGGCGGCCATTCTTCACCATGTCGCCCAGGCGTTCGACCGACGTGGGTTCGCCGACGAGGCAATAGTCGAGCCGCTCGCCGCGCGCCTGCAGGAGCTCGCAGACCTTCACCGTGCCATCGATCGACGGGCCTTCCTCGTCGCTCGTGATCAGCAGCGCGATCGAGCCCGGCGCGTCCGGGTGGGCGTGGATGAACTCCTCGACCGCGACGACCATTGCGGCGATCGAGGTCTTCATGTCGGACGCACCGCGCCCGTAGAGCTTGCCGCCCCGATGACTGGGGACGAACGGGTCGCTGTGCCATTGCGCGAGCGGGCCGGTCGGCACGACGTCGGTGTGTCCGGCGAAGACGAAACGCTTGCCGCTCGCGGCGCCGCGGCGCACGGCCCACAGGTTCGTGACCATGGCATCAGCGGGCCCGCTGGTCAGCGTCTCGCAGTCGAATCCGAGCGGCTGCAGGCGACCGCTGATCAGCGCCTGACATCCCCCGTCGTCAGGAGTGACGGAGCGGCACGCGATGAGTTGCTCGGCAAGCCGCAGCGCGCGCGACATCAGAAGCGCGTGCTCGGCGGCGGTGCGTCGAGCGTGATCTCGGTGAACGTGGCGCCGTCGTCCACCACCTCGGGCTTCTGCATGAGGCGCGTCTGCGGTGTCATGTCGTTCTGCAACCGCCACAGCAGGTTGGTCGGCGAGTCGGCATACGCCAGGCCCTCCTCGCGCGAGATCAAGCCCGCGGCGATCAGCCGCGCAATGTCCTGCTCGAAGGTCTGCGATCCCTCGGCCATCGACTTCTCCATCGCTTCGCGGATCGCGGCGAAGTCGCCCTGCTCGATCATTTCCGAGACCAGCTTGGTGTTGAGCATCACCTCCACCGCCGGGATGCGACCACCGGCCGTCGCGCGCAGCAGCCGCTGCGAGACGATCGAACGCATACCCGCGCCCAGATCGGCCAGCAGGGCCGGGCGCGCCTCGGGCGTGTAGAACGACATGATCCGGCTCAGCGCGTGGTAGCTGTTGTTGGCATGCAGCGTCGACAGCACGAGGTGGCCCGACAGCGCGTAGCTCAGCGCCGACGTCATCGTCTCGCGGTCGCGGATCTCGCCGATCAGTATGCAGTCCGGCGCCTGGCGCAGCGCGTTGCGCAGCCCGACCTGGAGCGACTGCGTGTCGCGGCCCACTTCGCGTTGGTTGACGACCGACTTCTTGTTCGTGAACAGGAACTCGATCGGATCCTCGATCGTCAGGATGTGCCCGGTCATCTGCTGGTTGCGCTGCTCGAGCATCGCCGCAAGCGTCGTGCTCTTGCCGGTGCCCGTCGCGCCCACCATCAGCACCAGGCCGCGCTTGGCGACGGCGAGCGCGCTGAGGGTCTCCGGCATGTTCAGGCTTTCCAGCGTCGGAATCTGGTGCGGGATGCTGCGGAACACCGCTGCCAGCGTGCCGCGCTGCTTGAAGCCGCTCAGGCGAAAGCTGCCGGCGCCTGAAATGCCGATGCCGACGTTGAGCTCTCCGGTCTCCTCGAGCTCTTCGAGCTGCACCGGCGTCAGCAACTCCGCCAGCAACTGGCGCGGCTGCGTGGGCGTCAGCGGCTGGTCGCTGAGCTGCAGGATCTGGCCGTTGATCTTGATCAGGATCGGCGTGTTCGCCGACAGGTATACGTCCGATGCGCCCTTGTCGGCCATCAGGCGGAGCACGCGCTCCATGTTGCCGCTGCTCGTCGAGGACTGTTCGGTTTTCATCATCGGGTTCAGGTCCGCAGGAGTTCGTTGATGCTGGTCTTCGATCGCGTCTGCGCATCGACACGCTTGACGATGATTGCCGCATACAGGCTGTAGGGTGTTCCGTCGGTGGTGGTCTTGGGCAGGTTACCGCTGACGACCACACTGCCGCTGGGCACCCGGCCGTAGCTGATTTCGCCGTTCTCGCGGTTGAAGATGGGCGTGCTCTGGCCGATGTAGACACCCATGCCGAGCACCGAGTTCTCTTCGACGACCACGCCCTCGACGACCTCGGAGCGCGCGCCGATGAAGCAGTTGTCCTCGATGATCGTCGGCCCGGCCTGGATGGGCTCGAGCACGCCGCCGATGCCGACGCCGCCCGACAGGTGGACGTTCCTGCCGATCTGGGCGCACGAGCCGACGGTGGCCCAGGTGTCGACCATCGTCCCTTCGTCGACATAGGCGCCGATGTTCACGTAGCTCGGCATCAGCACGACGTTCTTCGCCAGGTAGGCGCCGCGCCGCGCCACTGCAGGGGGAACGATGCGCACGCCCGCCGCACGGATGGCGTCTTCGCCAACATGCGAGAACTTCGTTCGGACCTTGTCAAAGAAGGTCAGGTCGCCGGCGTGCATCAGCTGGTTGTCGTTCAGCCTGAAACTCAGCAGCACCGCCTTCTTCACCCATTGGTTCACCGTCCACTGGCCGACGCCATGGCGCTCGGCAACGCGGACGCGCCCGGCGTTCAGATCCGCGATCACGTGCTCGACGGCGTCGCGCACCTCAGGCGAATTGATCGCATCGATCCGCGTGCGCGACTCCCATGCGAGGTCTACGGTCTGTTGTAGCGATGTCTTGTTGCTTTGGGTCATGGGTGATTCACAGCGACTTGGCGCACGCGACGATGCGCTGCGCCGCTTCGAGGCATTCGTCGGGTTCAGCGACGAGCGCCAAGCGGATGCGGCCGGCACCGGGGTTGCTTGCATGCGCCTCGCGCGCGAGCAGGCTGCCGGGAAGAACCGTCACATTGTATTGAGCCAGCAGCTTGAGCGCGAAGGCCACGTCGTCGCCACCAGGCACGCCTGCCCAGAGGTAGAAGCCGGCGTCGGGCGGCGCGACATCGAGCGCGCCGGCGAGCAGCGGTGTCACCTCGGTGAACTTGCGTCGATACAGCGCGCGATTCGCGATCACGTGCTCTTCATCGCTCCAGGCGGCGACGCTGGCCCGCTGCACGGGCGGGCTCATCGCGCTTCCGTGGTAGGTGCGGTAGAGCAGAAAGGCCTTGAGCAAGCGGGCGTCGCCCGCGACGAAGCCAGAGCGCATGCCCGGCACGTTGGAGCGCTTGGACAGGCTGGTGAAGGCGACCAGACTCGGGAAGCCGTCGCGGCCGAGTCTTGTTGCCGCTTCGAGCGACCCGAGCGGCGCTTCGCTGCCCAGATAGATCTCCGAGTAGCACTCGTCGCTGGCGATGACGAAGCCGTGGCGGTCGCTCAGCTCGAACAGCATCTGCCATTCGGACAAGGGCATGACGGCGCCCGTCGGGTTGCCGGGCGAGCACACATAGAGCAGTTGCGTGCGCGACCAGGTGCCGCCGTCGATCTGCGCCCAGTCGATCCCGAAGTTGCGCGTCGGGTCGGAGTTCGCGAACGCCGTGCGCGCGCCGGCGAGCAGCGCCGCGCCTTCGTAGATCTGATAGAACGGGTTCGGGCAGACCACGGTCGCGCCGGCGCGCGTCGGGTCGACCACCGTTTGTGCCAGCGCGAACAGCGCCTCGCGCGAACCGTTGACCGGCAGCACCTGCGTCGCTGCGTCCAGGCTGACGCCGTAGCGACGTCGAACCCACCGCGCGCAGGCGTCGCGCAGGGCGGGCTCGCCGGCCGTCGCCGGGTAGTTCGACAGCCCGGGTAGCGCGTCGATCAGCGCCCGCTGAATCAGCTCGGGCGTGGCATGGCGCGGCTCTCCGAGGCCGAGGCTGATCGGCTTGAACGCGGGGTTCGGCGTGATGCCCCGGGTCAGCGCCTTGAGCCGCTCGAAGGGATAAGAGTGCAGTTTGCCGAGCAGCGGATTCATCGGCCCGATTATCCGGGGGCGCTCGCGGCGCGGTCCTGCAAGGTCTAGGCCACCTGCCGATCGACCCGAGCGTAGCGGCGATGGAGCTCGGCGTGCCGCTTCGGGTCGACGTTGACGCGCCCGAGATCACCCTGCACGTGCGGCAGTGCAAGCAGGCGCGGGTCCATCACGCGGTACCACAGCGGCGGTACGTAGGCGAGCGGGAACATGCCGAAGTAGCCGCTCGGCAGTTGCGGCAGTTGCTCGAAGTGACGAAGCGACTGATAGCGCCGCGACGGGTAGGCGTGGTGGTCCGAGTGGCGCTGCAGATGGAACGTTGCCAGGTTCGTCACCAGGTGGTTCGTGTTCCACGAGTGGTGCGGCTGTGGCGCCTCGTAGCGCCCGTCGGGCCCGCGCCCTCTCAACAGCCCGTAGTGTTCGACGTAGTTGGCCGACGTGAGCTGCCACCAGGCGACCAGGTTGTGCACGGCGAGGAACGGCAGCATCACCCAGCCGAAGGCGGCGATGAGGCCGAGCTGCAGCAGCGCAGTCACGGCGTACGACTGCAGCATCGTGTTGGCGAAGCTCCAGGGCGACTTTCGCTGCTGTGCCAGGCGCTCGGCCTCGAGCCGCCAGGCACGGCGGATGCCGCCTGGGATTTCGCGCAGGACGAAGCGGTAGATGCTCTCGCCCATGCGCGAGCTCGCATGGTCTTCGGGCGTCGACACGAACCGGTGGTGCCCACGGCCGTGCTCGACCGTGAAGTGGCCGTAGGCCGGCACGGCCAGCACGAGTCGCGCCAACCATTGTTCGATGACCGTGTGCTTGTGACCGAGTTCGTGGCCGGTGTTGATCCCGAGCCCGGAGTCGGTGCCGGCCACATACGCCAGCAGCAGCACCGCCCACCACGCGAGCGGCTGCGTGCCGACCCACCAGGCGCAGCCGATCAGCGCGACGAAGTGCAGCGGAACGGTGGCCCAGGTCAGCCAGCGGTAGTAGCGGTCCTCCTCGAGCTGCGGCACGACGGCCTCGGGCGGATTGTTCTCGTCCTCGCCGATCAGCGCGTCGAGCAGCGGCATCAGGCCGTAGCTGATCAGCAGTGGCAGTCCAAGCGCGATCTGATAACCAGTTCGCGCGTGCGCTGCGATGCCCACGAACGGCAACAGCGGATAGATGACCGAAAGCGCCCACCAGGCGCGCTTGCGGTCGCGGTACTCAACACGGGCGCCGCTCGCGTCGAGCGCGGTGTACGTCACTGCCATGACAGTTCTCCTCGAGACTCGCAACCGATCAGCCTGGCTGCGTCGTGCCAGCTTGCGGCCCGACTCTAGACGAGCGCCGCCAACTCGCCAAGCGACGGTCGAATCACCGCACTGCACTATAGCCAGCCAACGCAACCGGGTGCGCCACAGCGGCAGGCGAGCCGACCCTCGTGGTGGGTCGGGCCGTAGTCGACGGTGATCTCCTCGCCAGGGGCGATCTCGCGCAGTGCATAGAACTCGACCCGGCCGTGGCGGATGCTCAACCTCGCGTTGGGCGTGCACGAGTGGTTGGTGAAGCGCATCGGGTCCGTCGAGCGCGAGAAGTCGATCGCGCGTTCGTCCGAGATCTCGACCATCATCACGCGCTCGCGGCGCGTCGCGCGGATCCGGGCTTCTGTGACGCTGATCGATTCGCCGCGGATCTCGCCTATCTTGCGCCAGCGTGCGATCGGCTCGGCGGCGAACGCGCCCTGGCCGTCGATCGCGCTCGCGCGCACCTCGACGGCATACTTCTGGTAGGCCGGGCGCTCAGCCGCCAAGGTCGCCCGGTGTACCCTGCACGTGCAGGACGACGGCGGGTTGCGGCTGCCATCCCTTCCTGCGATGCTCGGCCACGACGGTCGTGTAGATGCCGCCACGCACGTACCACTTGGCTCGGACGCGGATGAAGCGGGGATCGATCGCACGCACGATGTCGTCAAGGATCTTGTTCGTGACGGCCTCATGGAACGCGCCTTCGTTGCGGTAGCTCCAGAAGTAGAGCTTCAGGCTCTTCAACTCGACGCACAGCTTGTTCGCCACGACCTCGATCGTGAAGTGGGCGAAGTCGGGCTGGCCCGTCAGCGGGCACAGGCAGGTGAACTCGGGCAACTCGAACTCGATGAGGTAGTCGCGGCCAGGCGAAGGGTTGGCGAAGACTTGGAGTTCCTTGCTTGGCGAACTCGGCGGGACGGGCGGCGCCGGTCGCTCCTTCGGGCGCGCTGCAGAAGCGGTCTTCTTGGCCATGGCGGTTGCGTTTCGTGCCCATTCGGGCCGGGGCGCGATGGTATCATCAGACCCGCCAGAGAGCCCGCCAGATTGCGTGTTTTCTCAAACAAATCATAGACTTGCGCGCACGAGCGCAGGCTCAGCCTCAGCTCTTCCATGCGCCTGAACTCGATCAAGCTCTCCGGCTTCAAGTCGTTCGCCGAGCCGACCCACTTGCAGTTGCCGGGCCAACTGGTGGGCGTCGTGGGCCCGAACGGCTGTGGCAAGTCCAACATCATGGACGCGGTGCGCTGGGTGCTCGGCGAAAGCAAGGCGAGCGAGCTGCGCGGCGAGTCGATGCAGGACGTGATCTTCAACGGCTCGAGCCTGCGCAAGCCCGCTGGCCGGGCCAGCGTCGAGCTTGTCTTCAGCAACGAAGACGCACGCGCCGGCGGGCAGTGGAACCAGTTCGCCGAAATCGCCGTCAAGCGCGTGCTGACGCGCGACGGCACGAGCAGCTACTACATCAACAACCAGCCGGTGCGAAGGCGCGACGTGCAGGACGTGTTCCTCGGCACCGGGCTCGGGCCGCGCGCCTACGCCATCATCGGCCAGGGCACGATCAGCCGCATCATCGAGAGCAAGCCCGAGGAGCTGCGCATGTTCCTCGAAGAGGCGGCCGGCGTCTCGAAGTACAAGGAGCGCCGGCGCGAGACCGAGAGCCGGCTCAAGGACACGCGCGAGAACATGACGCGCGTCGAGGACATCCTGCGCGAGCTCGGCGCCAACCTCGAGAGGCTCGAAAGCCAGGCCGCGGTCGCCGCGCAATACCGTGCCCTGCAGCAGCAAGGCAGCCTCAAGCTGCACCAGTTCTGGTTCCTCAAGCACCGCGACGCGGCGGGTGAAGAAGAGCGCGTCAGGCGCGAGGTGCTGGCGGCGACCAACGCGCTCGAAGCGCGCCTGGCCGAGTTGCGCCACGCCGAGGCTGAGCTCGAAGCGCTGCGCCAGTCGCACTACGCTACCGGTGACGAACTGCATGCCGCGCAGGGGCTGCTTGCCGAGGCGTCGCTCGAGGTGAGCCGGCTCGAAGAGCGCATCCGCTATGTGGTCGAGGGCCGCCAGCGCATCGAGCAACGCCTGCTCGAACTGCAGGCGCAGAACGCGCGCTGGAGCGTCCAGCAGGACGAGGCGCAGCAGGAACTCGAGCAGGTGGCTGGCCAGATCGGGCAAGCCGGCGGAGACATCGAAGTGCTCGCCGCGCAGGTCCAGGCGCAGGCCGAACGGCTACCCGCGCTGGAAGCCGCGTTGCGCGCGGCGCAGGGCAGCACCAACGAGCAGCGCACCGAGGTGACGCAGGTGCAGCAGCAGATCCAGGTGCTCGCCGCCGAACTGCGCAGCGTCGAGGAGCAGTCGCGCCAGATCGCTTCGCGGCGCGAGCGGATGATGGCCGAAGACAAGGCGCTCGCCGCGCCCGACGAAGCGCGCCTGGCCGAACTGCAGCGCGAGCGCGGCGTGGCCGCAGAATTGCAGGCGCAAGCCGAGGCGCGCCTCGACGCGCTGACGACTCAGGTGCCCGCGCTAGAAGACGAGCGGCGCGCCAGGCAAGAGTCTGCCAACCAGGAGTCGTCGCGTCAGAGCATGCTCGCCGCGCGCCTCGACGCGCTGCGCGCACTGCAGGACAAGGTGAAGACCGAAGGCAAGCTCAAGCCCTGGCTGGCCCGCCACGGGCTGGAAGGCCTGCAGGGCCTGTGGACCCGAATTCACATCGAGCCGGGCTGGGAGACCGCGCTCGAGGCGGCGCTGCGCGAACGCCTCGCGGCGCTGGCCGTGAGCCGCATCGATAGCGTGCGCGCCTTCGCCGACGACGCGCCACCGGCGCGGCTTGCGTTCTACACGACGCCGGCGGCGGCGATTGCCAACACGCGCGAGACGCTGCCGCGCCTGAGCGACCTGCTGCGCCTCGCCGACAGCGGCCTGCAGGCGCTGCTCAACGACTGGCTCGAAGGCGTGTACACGGCACCGACGCTCGACGACGCGCTGGCGGCGCGCGCGAAGCTGATGCATGGCGAGGTGATCATGACCGCTGCCGGACATGCGGTCAGCCAGTTCGCGGTGAGTTTCTACGCGCCCGATTCCGAGCAGGCCGGCATGCTTGCTCGGGCGCAGGAGATCGAGAACCTGACGCTCGAGCTTCGCGCCCAGGCACTGATGACCGACGAGTCGCGCAGCGCGCTGGTGCGCAGCGAGGCCGCGTACACCGAGGCATCGCGGCGGCTCGCCCAGGCGCGGCGCGAGGCCGCCGAGACGCAGACACGCGCGCACCAGGTTCAGGTCGAGTTGCTGCGCCTGACCGAGCAGGCGCAGGCGGCGCGAGCGCGCCGCGAGCGCCTGCACGGCGAGCTGGCCGACATCGGCGCGCAACTCGCGTCGCTGCAAGAGCGCCGCGCGAGCGGCGAGGCTCGTTTCGACGAACTCGACATACGGCTCGCCGCGACGCAGGAGCGCCATGCCGAGCTCGACGAGGCCGTGCTTGGCGCCGAACGCGGGCTTGCCGCGGCGCGCGAGCAGCTGCGCGGGCTCGAGCGCCAGGCCCAGGAAGCGCAGTTCGCGTCGCGATCGCTGCTCGCCCGGCGCGGCGAGCTCGAGCGCAACCAGGCGACGGCGCTGCAGCAGCTCCAGGCCAACGAGGCAGCGGCAGTGCAACTTCGCACCGAGCTCGAAACACTGGCCGGAGGGTCGGAACAGGCCGCGCTGGAGAACGCACTGGCAATCAAGATCGAACGCGAGAAGGCGCTGGGTGCGCAGCGCAGCGCCTACGACGATCTGAGCGCTCAGTTGCGCCGCGCCGACGAGCAGCGCATGGGCTTCGAGCGCAGCCTGCAGCCGCTGCGCGACGGTATCGTCAAACTGCAACTCGAGGAGCAGGCGGCCGCGCTCGGCGGCGCGCAGTACCTGGAGCAGTTGACGCAGGCGCAGGTCGACCTGGACGCGCTGGCGCAGAGCGTCGCCGACGGCACGGTTAAGCTCCATCGGTTGCAGGGCGAAATCGACCGCATCAACCGCGACATCGCCGCGCTCGGTGCGGTGAACCTGGCCGCGCTCGACGAGCTGACGACGTCGCGCGAGCGCAAGACCTTTCTTGACGCGCAGATGGCCGACCTGCTCGACGCGATCGGAACGCTCGAGGACGCGATCCGGAGAATCGACCTCGAGACGCGCGAGCTCCTGGAGAGCACATTCGACGCCGTCAACGCGCACTTCGGGCGCATGTTCCCGACGCTCTTCGGCGGCGGCACGGCACGGCTGGTGATGACGGGCGACGAGATCCTCGACGCCGGCGTGCAGGTGATGGCGCAGCCACCGGGGAAGAAGAACAGTTCGATCCACCTGCTGTCTGGCGGCGAAAAGGCGCTGACCGCGATCGCGCTCGTGTTCGCGATCTTCCAGCTCAACCCGGCGCCCTTCTGTCTGCTCGACGAAGTGGATGCGCCGCTTGACGACGCGAACACTGACCGCTACGCCGCGCTCGTCAAGGAGATGGCTCAGAGCACGCAATTCCTTTTCATCAGCCACAACAAGATCGCGATGGAAATGGCCGAGCAACTGATCGGAGTGACGATGCAGGAGCAGGGCGTGTCGCGCATCGTCGCGGTGGACATGAAAGCCGCGGTCGGATTGGCCGAGCCGAGCTGATGCCGTTCCCACAGAGCTGCAGATGAGCGACTTGACCGTGGGGCTGGCAATCGTCGGCGGCGTGGTGCTTGCCGCGGTGGTGGCGCACGGTGCGTGGCAGTCGCGGCGGGCCGGCCCGCGTCGCCCCGCGACAGTTCCCGCGGCGCGACCGGGCGCGCAGATGGAGCCTGTGCTGGCGCCCGCCGAGCCTCCCGCGGCAGACCTGGCTGAAGCGCCGGCGCGCGCTGCGCTGCGGCGCAGCGACCTGCGGCTCGATGCGCTGATCGACGCCATCGCGACGATCAAGCCCGAGGCGCCGCTCGCTGCCGAGCTCCTGCTCGCACATATGCCGCCGACCCGCCGTGCCGGCAGCAAGCCGTTTCTGATCGAGGGCCTGAACGCCGAAACCGGCGAGTGGGAAGCCGTCGCACCGGGCGTGCAGTACGGCGAGGTGCAGGCTGGTGTGCAGATGGCCAATCGCACCGGTGCGCTCAACGAGATCGAGTACTCGGAGTTCGCGCAGAAGGTGCAGGACTTCGGCGACGCGGTCGGCGCGCTCGTCGAGTTGCCCGACATGCTCGACGTGGTGGCCCGTGCGCGTGAACTCGACGCATTCGCCGGCGATCACGACGCGTTGCTCGCGCTGCACCTGCGGGCGCGCTCGGTGGCCTGGTCGGTCGGCTACGTGCAGCAGCAGGCGGCCCGACATGGCTTCGTTGCCGGTGGCCTGCCGGGGCGCATGGTGCTGCCCGCCAGCGACGACGGCGCGCCACCGGTGCTGGTGCTGAGCTACGACTCGAAGGCCGCGCTCGCCGAAGACCCGAGTCTGACTGCGGTGCGCGACGTGACGCTGAGCTTCGACGTTGCCCAGACCGACGCGGCGAGGCAACCCTTCGCGGCCTGGCGATCGAGCGCGCAGGCGTTGGCGATCGGTATGGATGCGCTGCTCGTCGACGACCAGGGTCACCCTCTGGGCGACGCCGCATTCGCGACCATCGGCGCCGAGCTCGAACGGATGTACGGCGAGCTCGCCGGCCACGACCTGGCGGCGGGTTCGGCCGCGGCAAGACGACTGTTCAGCTAGGCGACGCCATCAGCCATAGAGCGCCCTCCAGGCGCGGTACCCGGCCGATCGATGCGTTCGCGTGGCAAGTCGGGTCGCCGCGGCGCGGTTGCTTTGTCAGGCGCTCGGCGCGGCGGCTGTCGTGACGTGGAACACGCGCTGGTAGCGCTCCAGGCTCTTGATCGATCCGCAGACGAAGAGGGCATCGTCCGACCGCACCCGAAAGTCGTCGTTGAATTCGACGAGCACGTCTCGTCCGCGCTCCACCGCGACAACCTTGGCTCCCGTCCGGTCGAGCGCCTCGCTGTGCCACGGATGCGCGCCGCTCAGCGTGCCCGCGCTCAGGCGGCTGAACTTGATCCGGTTCTCGACGTTCACGACCTGCTCGTCGAGCAGGTGGTGGGCGAGGATCTGTCCTGCGACCTGCCCCACCGAGATGGCGAAGTCGGCGCCCGCGCGGTACAGCCGCGCCGTATTGGGCGAGCGCTGGACCCGCACGATGAGCGGCATCTCGGGTGCGTATTCGCGCACCGCAGCGGTGGCGAACACGGATTCGCTGTCGTCGCTCAACGCGAGGATGAGCGCGCTGGCCTCGCGGACACGCGCCTGATCGAGCGTCGCCATCTCGAGCACGTTGCCGACGACATCGACACCCGGCGCGGCGACGCGGTCGATCACGACGCAGGCCTCGTCGGCGTCGTGCAGCATTTCGATGACCTTGTGCCCGACGGCGCCGAAGCCGGCGAGCACGATCGGCCCGGTTCTGCGGATCGGCATCGCCAGGCGCTCGACCTTCTCGAGATTGGCGTGAGCGCCGACCACGACCAGAATGGCTCCAGGCTCGACCCGCGTCTCGGGTCCCTTGGTCGTCGTGAAGACTCCCGCATGCCACTGCCCGATGACCGACACGCCATGCTGTTCGCGCAGGCGCAGATCGCCGAGCCGCCTTCCTGCGAGCGGGCTTGCGGAACGAATCCGGAACTCGGCCATGCCGACGGTCGATCCGAGCAGGTGCATGCCTTCTGCGGGTGGGCTGATGCGCACACTGGCGCGCGAGGCCAGCGCGGCGCCGAGGACGTGCGCCGGCGTGAAGACGTCGGTGGCCCCGATCCGCAGCATCGGCGGCCGGTAAAGCGGGTCGTCGGCGAGGGCGTAGAGCGGCCCGGCAAAGCCCGACTCGCGGGCGACGAGCGTGCACGTCGCATTGGCGTGATCACCCGCATTCGTGACCACTGCCCGCGCCTGCCTGACCCGCGAGAGGACGGAAGGGTCCTCGGCCAGCTTGCCGAACACGACGCTGTAACCACGGTCGCGCAGGTTGTGCGCCAGTTCCATGTCCTCCTCGAAGATCACGAACGGGCTCTTCGTGCGGCTGAATTCCTCCAGCAGAGGTTCAATCTCGGGGCCATAGCGATAGAAGAGAACGGCTCCGTCCATCGGCGGCAGTTCGTGCTGCAGCCGGACTTCGAACTTTTCTTCAACGTAGGGCAGGACGAAGATCGGGAAGACCAGGAAGACGAGGAACTGCCCGAGAAACTGACCCAGGATGACGAACAGCGCCACCGCCGGATGCCGCCAGTGGTTGTCCGCGCCGTAGCCGGTGGTGGTGAGTGTTTCGGCGGCCCACTGGATGCTCTGCAGGAAGGTGCGCGGAGAACCTTCGAGCGACCCCATCGCGAGCATGTAGATCGTGCCGAGAACGAGTACAGCGGTCGGGAGCAGGGCGAGCAGCGCGAGCAGGCGCTTGGTCGAACGCTTGAGTCTTGGCAGCATGTTCCGTGTGTGTCGTGTAGGAAGCTATGACGAGCGCGCCGGCCCGAGTATTGGAGCATCGGCGGTGGCGGTCAATCGCGGGAACACGGATCAGGCGCGGCTGGCCGTGCGCTGTTGCGCCGCAGACGCTTGCGGCGCGCCACTGCACAATGCTGCCATGAGAGGCGAAAGCGATGACCTGGTCGATCCTGGCACGCGATGACGAAGGACGGCTCGGCGTGGCGATCGCGAGCCGCTTCTTCGCGGTCGGCGCGCTGTGCATGCACACGCGCCGTGGCGTTGGCGCTCTGGCCACGCAGGCGTTGATGAACCCGGTCTACGGGCCGGCAGGTCTGGCGTTGCTGAGCGACGGCGGCTCGGCTGCCGATGTGGTCGGCGGGCTCGTCGGCGCCGACGCCGGCAGCGCGCACAGACAACTGCATGTGCTGCCGGCGGTCGGCGACGCCGCTGCGCACACGGGCGCCGACTGCATAGACTGGTGTGGCCACCGCGTGCACGACAACTTCAGCGTCGCCGGCAACATGCTCGCGGGGCCGCAGGTGCTCGAGGCGACGGCGCAGGCCTATCAGGGCGCGCGCGGCCAACCCCTGGCCGAGCGCTTGCTCGCCGCTCTGGCAGCGGGCGAAGCCGCCGGCGGCGACAAGCGCGGCAAGCAGGCCGCGGCGCTGCGTGTCCATGGCGACGAGGACTACCCGCTGCTCGACCTGCGCGTCGACGACTCCGCCGAGCCGGTGGCCGAGCTGCTGCGGCTCTACCGCAGGAGCCTGGAGCGCTACCAGCCGTTCATCGCCTGCCTTGCCGGGCGCCGTAACGCCGTGGGCCTGACCGACCGTGCCGAGATCGAGGCGCGAATTGCCCGATTCCACGCCGTGCGCGGCAGCGAGCCCGCATGACTGGCCTGCTCGAGACGCGCCGCCTGCACGCATGCCTCAGCAGCGATCCGCGCCCGAACCTGACTGGCAGCGCAGCGGCCGCACGCCTGCGGCTGATTGCCCCCTTCGCAAACCTGGAATCCAGACCATGAAGCTCAGCTCCCGGTCGCTCTTGCACGCACTGCTTCTCGCGCTTGCGCCGTTGGCCGTCCAGGCGCAGACGCTGCGCATCGGCTTGGCGGAAGACCCCGACGTGCTCGACCCGTCGCTCGCACGCAGTTTCGTCGGTCGCGTCGTCTTCACCGCGCTGTGCGACAAGCTGTTCGACATAGACGAGAAGCTCGTCATTCAACCGCAGCTCGCCACGGCGTGGGAGTGGTCGGCCGAGGGCAAGGCGTTGACGCTGAAGCTGCGTTCCGGAGTCACCTTTCACGACGGCGAGAAGTTCGACGCCGCGGCAGTCAAGTTCAACATCGAGCGCCACAAGACGCTGCCCGGGTCCAACCGCCGCGGCGAGTTGGCGCCGGTGGCCGGTGTCGACGTCATCGACGCGGCTACGGTGAGGCTGAACCTTTCGGCGCCGTTCTCGCCGCTGCTGGCGCAGCTCGCCGACCGCGCGGGCATGATGGTCTCGCCCAAGGCCGCACGCGCCGAAGGCGACAAGTTCGGCGCTCACCCGGTGTGTTCGGGGCCGTTCAGGTTCGTCGAGCGCACGGCGCAGGACCGCATAGTGCTGGAGCGTTTCCCGGGCTACTGGAACAAGGCCGCGGTGAACTTCGACAAGGTGATCTACACACCGATTCCCGACGCCACCGTACGGCTCGCGAACCTGAAGTCCGGCCAGCTCGACTTCATTGAGCGCGTCGCCTCCAGTGACATGGAGAAACTGCAGGCAGACAAGAAGCTCAAGACCTCGCGCATCACCGAGATCGGCTACCAGGGCATCACGATCAACATCGGCAAGAGCGAGCAGGCGAAGAAGAATCCGCTCGGCCGCGACGGCCGCGTGCGCGAGGCCTTCGAGCTGTCGCTGGACCGGCAGGGTCTGGCGCAGGTCGTGATGGACAACGAGGCGACGGTGGGCAACCAGTGGGTCGCGCCGACCAACGCGTATTACGCGAAGAACGTCCCTGTTCCGAAGCGCGATATCGCCCGCGCCACGGCGCTACTCAAGGAAGCCGGCGAGCCGCACCCGAGCTTCACGCTGGTGGCGCCGACGACCTCGGACGCGCAGCGCCTGGCGCTGGTGGTACAGGCGATGGCGCGCGAAGCGGGGTTTGACGTCAAGATCCAGGCGGCCGAGTTCGCGACATCGCTGAACATGGCCGACAAGGGCGAGTTCGAGGCCTACGCGCTGGCCTGGAGCGGCCGCGCCGATCCCGACGGCAACCTCTACAGCTTTCACGGCTGCAAGCAGCCGCTGAACTATGCGGGCTATTGCGACGCCGAGACCGACCGCCTGCTCGACCAGTCGCGAACGCTGCGCGATCCGGCCGAGCGCAAGAAGGCGTTCGAGCAGATCGCCGCGCGCGTGCTCAAGGAGCGCCCGGTCATCTACCTGTACCACCGCAACTGGCTGTGGGCCTACGACGCGAGGCTGAGTGGCGTGCGCAACGTGCCCGACGGGCTGCTGCGGGTGACGGGCTTGAAGATGGCACCGTGAACATGAGACCCCCGCTGCGGCGCGTGTCCCGCCTGCGGACCGGGCTCAAGGTGCACCTCAGGCGCCCGCGCTGATGTTCGAGTACCTCGTCAGGCGGCTCGCCACACTGCTGCCGACACTGGTCTTCGTGTCGATACTGGTCTTCGGCCTGCAGCAATTGCTGCCCGGCGACCCGGCCAAGATCCTGGCCGGCGAGGAGCAGGACCCTGCGGTCGTGGCCTACCTGCGCGGCAAGCTGCACCTGGACGAGCCGCTGCCGCTGCGCTACGCGTACTGGGTCGTTGGCGTTCTGCGTGGGGACCTGGGCGAATCGATCCGCACGCAGCAGCCCGTGCGCGAGCTGATCGTGCAGAAGCTGCCGGTGACGGTGGAGCTGGCACTGCTGGCCTTTGTCATCGCACTGGCGATCGGCATCCCGGCCGGCATCGCCTCGGCGGTTGGACAGGGCACGGTGTGGGACTACGGCGCCAACGCGATCGCGCTGTGGGGGCTTTCGACGCCGAACTTCTGGCTCGGCATCCTGATGATCCTGCTGTTCTCGGTCCAACTCGGCTGGCTGCCGGCGTCGGGCTATGTGAGCCCATTCGAAGACCTGGGCGCGAACCTGCGCGCGATGGTGATGCCGGCTTTCGTGCTCGGAAACGCGATCGCCGCGGTGCTGATGCGCCACACGCGCAGCGCGATGCTGCACGTGCTCTCCAGCGACTATGTGCGCACCGCCCGCGCCAAGGGCCTCGCCGAGCGCAGCGTGGTGCTCAAGCACGCGCTGCGCAATGCGCTGACGCCGATCATCACGCTCGGCGCGCTCGAACTCGGCACGCTGCTGTCGGGTGCGGTGCTGACCGAGCAGGTGTTCACGATCCCGGGCTTCGGCAAGCTGATCGTCGATGCCGTCTTCAACCGCGACTATTCGGTCGTGCAGGGCGTCGTGCTCATCACGGCCAGCGCGTACATGGCGCTGAACCTGCTGGCCGACCTGGCCTATTTCCTCGTCAACCCGCGGCTGAGGCGTTGAGAATGTCGGCCGTCCTCGCAGTCAATGCAGCTCGACAGCCAGCGCCTGCGGCCGGACCGTGGCGCCGCGCCTGGCGACGCCTGCGCCAGCGCCGTAGCGCGCTGTTCGGGCTGGGCGTCGTGCTGGTCTTCATCGCACTGGCGCTGTTCGCCCCGTGGGTCGCGCCGCAGGACCCGATCGCCACCAGCTGGGGCGCGATCCGCAAGGCACCTAGCGCCGAGCATTGGTTCGGCACCGACGAGATCGGCCGCGACGTGCTTTCGCGCTTGATCTGGGGCGCCCGGGCCTCGCTGCTGGCGGGGGTGGTCTCGGTGTCGATCTCGCTTCTGCTGGGCGTGCCGATCGGCCTCGCCGCGGGCTTCCTCGGCGGCGCCGTCGACAGTGTGATCTCGCGCATCACCGATGCCTTCCTGGCCTGCCCGTTCCTGATCCTGGCGATCGCGCTCGCCGCCTTTCTCGGGCCGAGCCTGGCCAACGCGATGATCGCGATCGGCGTCTCGGCCACGCCAGTCTTCGTGCGGCTGACGCGCGCCCAGGTCATCAACGTCAAGGTCGAGGACTACATCGAGGCGGCGCGCGCGATCGGCAATTGGCCGCTGCGCATCGTGCTGCGCCACGTGCTGCCCAACGTCACCGCGCCGCTGATCGTCCAAGCCACGCTCGCGCTCGCCGCGGCCGTGATCGCCGAGGCCAGCCTGTCGTTCCTGGGGCTGGGTCAGCAGCCGCCGGCGCCGAGCTGGGGCAGCATGCTCAACACGGCCAAGAACTACGTCGACAACGCACCCTGGATGGCGATCTGGCCGGGACTGTCGATCTTCACGCTGGTGCTGTCGTTCAACCTGCTCGGTGACGGCTTGCGCGACGCGCTGGACCCGCGGCAGCGCTGAGCGCAAGTGCTTGCGGATGAGCCGGCGGATAGGGGACCAATGCGTCGAGCGACGATCGGCGCCGGTGTTCTTGCGCGAGCCTTCCTTCCGATGGCGGTAAATCCCGGCTACTCAGGCTGGGCTTGTTGAGGTACGGTGGGCCTTTGACACTCGCCGGAGCCGATGATGGACAGCAGCAAGAACCTTGTCGCAGCCACGATGGTCGGGCTCGCGTCGCTGGCTTCAGCGCAGCAACGGCTGCCGACCATTCCCCCCGCGAGCTATTCGGCGGAACAGAAACAGGCGGCGACAGAGTTCGAGGCGGCCCGCAGGGTGCCGGTCTTCGGCCCGTTCGAGCCGCTGATGTACAGCCCGCAGGTGATGAACCAGGCCAGGGCGATGGGCGACTACCTTCGCTACAAGTCGGCGGTCGGCACGACGCTGAGCGAACTGGCGATCCTCGTGACCGCGCGCGAATGGACGCAGGATTACGAGTGGTACGTGCACTACCCGATCGCCCTCAAGGCAGGCATCAAGCCGGCGATTGCCGAAGCAATCGCCGACGGCAGGCGACCCGAGGGCATGAGCGACGACGAAGAGATCGTCTACGAGTTCTCGCTCGAACTGCACCGCACGAAGCGGGTTTCGGATCGTACGTTCGCCCGCGCCGAAAAACGCTTCGGACGGCAGGGGGTCGTCGACCTGACGGGCATCAACGCGTACTACACGCTGCTCGCGATGCAACTCAACATGGCCCAGTACGAGATGCCCAAGGACGGCAAGCGGCTCGAGCGCTTCCCGAAGTAGCACGCCACATCATTCACCGAGGAGATTCCGATGAGAAACAAGCTCGCAACCATCGCTGCCGGCGCGACGCTGGCCGGGCTGACCTTCCAGGCGTGCGCAGCGGACGCACCCACCGTGCCGAGGTTCCTGCCGCTCACGATGGAGCAGCTCAACGTCTACCAGCGGCCGCTGGGCGAGCAGATCATGAAGGTGTCGAGCATCGGCCTTGGGGGGCCCTACAGCCCGCTACTTCGCAGCCCCGTGCTCGGGCAGCGGATGTTCGACCTGCTGTACTACCTGCGCTGGAACTCGTCGGTGCCGCTTCGTCTCAACGAGTTCGCGATCCTGATCATCGGCCGCCAATGGCGCTCGCAGGTCGAATGGTTTGCGCACGGCCCTCTGGCCATCAAGGCCGGCCTCTCGCCCGACGTCGTGGCCGACCTGAAGGCGCAGAAGAGGCCGGCCAACATGAAGCCGGACGAGGCTGTGGTCTACGATTTCGTCACCGAGCTCTCGACGACGCATCAGGTTTCGGATTCGACCTTTTCCCGGGCGAAGCAGATCCTCGGGGAACAACAGGTGGTCGATCTGACCGCAGTGGCCGGCACCTATGTGACGGTGGCGATGCTGCTCGCGATGGCCGACGAAGGCGTTCCGGTCGGCAGGGAGCCGCCGTTCAAGGCCGGCGAGCCCTGAGGCTCGCGCGGCATCGGGTCTCGCCGGCGGGCGCTGCCCCGCCGTGCGCCGCCTCAGGCGACGACGTTGAGGTAATTGCCGCTCGTCGCGGTGGGCGCGGAGGCACTCGGCGCGTTGCCGCTGCCGCTCTGACCGCCACCGTGGTGATGGTGCGACCGCATGGCAGCGAAGGCCTGTTGCGCGGCGCTGAGATCGCCGCTTTGCAAGGCTTTTCCCAACTGCGCCAAGGGGCTGTTCGGGTTGCTTGCCGCGTTGCCAGTGTTGCCGGTCAAAGAGGCGTACGCCGCCTTTGCCGCATCGAGGTTGTTCGTCTGCAGTGCCTGCGACAGCGCCTGGAAGCTCTGCTGACGTTGCTGCCAGGCCGCAGCCCCGCCCTGACTTGCCGCCTGGGTGGAAGCAATGCGCATGCCCATGTTCATCTCCTTGGCGAGCGCTCTACGGCCGATGGTCGGACGAAGTAGCGGATTCGCTGTGGTTTGACTTCGGCAGCGCGCATCGACGGCTGTAGCGTTCACGACCGGCTTCACTCGGTAAAGCTTTGTGAAGCAGTGTGTCGGCCGGATGTCGCTGCGACCAAGAAGGCCGTGATCAGGCCGCTTATCGGCGACTCGGCACAGAAGTGTGGGCCGAAGATGCCGGGCACCGCAGCGCCACGTTCAACTGCGGGGGGGTTTTCAATCCTTGCAGGAGACGATCATGGGTATGCGTATCGGAAGTTCGACCGCGGTCGCGGGTAGCCAGGGAGTCGGTGTCGCCAATTGGCAGCAACGCCAGCAAAGCTTCAAGGATCTGTTCGCGGCCGTGCAGGCGGGAGACCTGGGTGCGGCGCAGAAGGCGTACTCGGGCCTGACCGGTGGCGCCGCCGTCAAGGGCAACGGCGCGCTCGCGCAGATCGGGCAGGCGCTCAATAACGGCGACGTCGCCGGCGCCCAGCAGGTCGCGCAAACCTTTCTGGCGAGCCGTAGCGCCCACCATCATCATCACGGTGGCCAGGGCGCAAGCCCGACTCCCGCGTCGCCGAGTACGTCGGCGGCGGCGTCGTCCGGGCCGGGATCGCTGCTCAACCTCACCGCCTGATGCCGTCGTCGCGGCGATGAACGCGCCGAACCGGGTCTGCCCGCTGCGCTTGCGCAGCGGCTTCGGCGCGGCGCTGCTGGCTTTGATGGCCGCGGGGACCGCAGCGGCGCAGGAGAGCTTCACTTTCGTCACGAACTGGTACGCACAGGCCGAACACGGCGGCTACTACCAGGCGCTCGCCACCGGCATCTACCGCAAGCACGGCCTGGACGTGACGCTGCGCATGGGCGGGCCGCAAGTCAACACGCTGCAGATCATGGCAGCGGGACAAGCCGACTGCGTGCTCGGCGCTAGCGACCTGCAGATGATCCAGGCGCGCGAAAGCGGCCTTCCGGTGGTGACGGTCGCGGCAATGTTCCAGAAGGACCCCGAAGTGTTGATCGCGCACGACGGTGTCAACGGTTTCGAGGACATGAAGGGCAAGACCATCCTCGTCAGCGCCTTGGGGCGCAACGGCTTCTGGCCCTGGCTGAAGGCGAGGTATGGCTTCACGGACGCGCAGGCTCGCCCCTACACGTTTAACCTGCAGCCGTTCATGGCCGACAACGACGTCGTCCAGCAAGGCTACGCGACGGCCGAGCCGTTCGCGATCGAGAAGGCCGGGGTCAAGGCCAAAGTGTTCATGTTCAGCGACTTCGGCTATCCCGGGTACGCGAGCACGGTGTCGTGCCTCGAGAAGACCGTGAAGCAGCGCGGTAAGGTGGTCGCGGCGTTCGTCCGCGGCACAGCCGAAGGCTGGAAGAGCTACCTCTCCGATCCGGCGTCTGGCAACGCACTGATCAAGAAGGAAAACCCGGCGATGACCGACGAACAACTTGCGTACAGCGTCGGCAAGCTCAGGCAACTCGGCATGGTCACCGGAGGCGACGCCGGGCGCCTTGGCATCGGCACCATCACCGATGCGCGGGCAAGAGCTACTTACGACTTCATGGTTTCCGCCAGGCTCGTCGACCCGGTCAAGGTCGAACTTTCCCGGACCTACAACACCGAGTTCGTGCGTGACTTGAAGGTCATGCCATGAGCGCGCCGCGGGCGCGGGTAGGGTACGCCCCGGGAATGGCGCCGTGCGACCGCGCAATCCGTCAGCAGACACCGTGACGACCCTCTTGCTCGTTCCCGGTAGCCAGCGCCGCGCGTCGCTCAACGCTGCATTGCTGCGCGATCTTTCGCAGCGCCTGGAAGGCCGATGCGCGGTCGACATGCTCGAGCCTGCGCAGGTCGGTCTGCCGCTCTTTGACGAGGACCTCGAGGCCGACGGCGCCGTCGTCGAGCGGGTCGCGGCCTTGCACCGGCGCTTCGAGGGCTGCCACGGCATCGTCGTGGCAAGCCCCGAATACAACGGACAGCTCCCACCGTATCTGAAGAACCTGGTCGACTGGGTATCCCGTCTGTCTCACATCGACCCTCGATTCGACAACCCCTTCGGCGATCGCCCCGTGCTGTTGTGCAGCGCATCGACAGGTTGGAGCGGCGGAGCATTGGCCATACCGCACGCACGGGCCTTGTTCGGCCACCTCGGCTGTGCCGTCCTGGGCGAAACGCTTTGCGTCGCGCACGCTGGAAAGGCATGGACCGGCGACGGCTATGCCTTCGACCCATTCTTCGACGAGCTGATCGACCAGGCCACCGACCGCATCCTGCATTGGGCCCGGGCTTTCGCGCAGCGGCGAGCCGAAGCGAGCTGAGAACGAAGCCGACCCGCAAAGACCATGGCCCATCTGCTGATCATCGAGCTGCCCGGCGGCAACGACACCGACATCGTCCAGGCCGCCATTGACCGCGGCGACGAGTTCACCTTCCTCAGCGCGAAGCTCGACCACTACCGCAAGCAGCCGCGCGTCAGCGAGCTGCTTGCCGCTGCGCGCGAGCAGATCGAGGTTCCGTCTTTCGAATACGCAGAGGTCGAGCGGCGCGTCCTCGCCTTGCACACGGCGCATCGCGTCGACGCGGTGCTGTGCCTGATCGACATTCGCTTGATCGAGGCCGCGCGGCTGGCGCACCGCCTCGGACTCAGACATGTCAACCCGGCCACCGCCGAGTTGCTGCGCGACAAGTTCAGCGTACGTTGCCGATTGCTCGAACGAGGCCTGGCGCAACCCGACTTCGCTCTGGCCGAGTCGAACGAGGAAGTTCGCCGGGCCGTCGAGCGGCTGGGGCTGCCGGTATTGATCAAGCCGGCGGACGGCTACGGCTCGCAGAACATCGTCGTGCTGCGTGATGCGCAAGACCTCGGGCCCCTCCTCAGTCCACTCGACGACCTGCTGCCTTATCGTGCCGACTACGGACTTGGCGTTCGCGCGAACGACCGCGTCCTCGTCGAGCGTTACATGAGCGGACGCTTCATTGGTTGCGACACGTTCACCTCCGAAGGACGGCATCGGATGCTCGGCGTTCACGACAAGCTGCTCTTCGCGCCACCGTCGTTCGCGATGCGCGGAAGCTGCTTCACGCCCGGCGCGCAGGGGTTCGAAGCCGTCGAGCGCTACGTGTTCGCGATGCTCGACGCCGTCGGCTTCGATCACGGCGCGGCGCACATCGAGCTGATGCTCACCGCGGATGGACCGCGCCTGGTCGAGATCAACGCCAGGCTCGTCGGAGCGAAGATTCCGCGCCTCGTCGGCCATGCGCTCGGCCGCTCGCTGCACGACGACGTGATCGCGCTGCACCTGGGCGAACCGCTGTGTGTGGAGCCGTTCACGCAGCCGCAGGCAGCGGCGGTGCTTCGCTGGGTTGTCGCCGATCGATCCGGGATACTCGATCGCGTTGACCTGCCGTCGCCCGACGACGCGCGAATTCGATGCGTCGAGATGCTAAAGACGGCCGGCGATCCGGTCCGCGCGCCGCTCGAGAACGCAGACCGCATCGGATACGTCATGGTCTTCGGGCCCGTGCGGAGCGAAGCCGAAAGACTCGCCGAGGACTTCGTCGCGCGGGCAAGGGTGCGCCTGCGGGAGTGCGCTGCCGAGCCGGCTACGGCGCCGTGCTGAGCTCGCTTTCGTGCCAGCCGCCGAGCAGCCATCGCGACAGCGCCGTCATCACTGCGAACAGCATCACGCCTGCGGCGCCGATCAGGAGCAGCGACGCGAACAGGCGCGGGATGTCGAGCCGGTAGCCGGCCTGAAGAATCTGGTACGCAAGACCTGAGCCCGTGCCGCCGGTGCCAGCGACGAATTCGGCGACCACGGCGCCGATCAGCGCGAGCCCGCTGCTGATGCGCAGGCCTCCGAGGAAGTACGGCAGCGCGCTCGGGATGCGCAGGCGAAGCAGGGTCTGCATCGGCGTTGCGCGGTTGAGCCTGAAATAGGCGAGCAGCCCCGGGTTGACGCTGCGCAGGCCGAGCGTCGTATTGGCGATGATCGGGAACAGCGCGACCAGCGTCGCGCAGATCACCAGCGACGCCGTCGGGTTCTTCACCCAGACGATGATCAGCGGCGCGATCGCGACGATCGGCGTGACCTGCAGCAGCACCGCGTAAGGGAACAGCGCGATCGCGACCAGGCGGCTCTGCACGAACGCGAACGCGATCAGCGTGCCGAGCAACGTGGCGCAGGCAAAGGCGAGCAGCGTGATCTTCATCGTGGTGAGCAGCGCGCCGAACAGCAGTGCGGCGTCGCCGACCAGAGCCTGCGTCACCCGCAGCGGCGACGGGACGAGGTAGGGGGGGAAGTCGAGTGCGACGACCAGGCCTTGCCATAGCCCGAGCAGCACGAGCGCGACAAGCAAGGGATAGAACACGCGCTGCACGCCGGGCCGGCGCAGGAACACTGTCGATGCGGTGGCTACGGGTTGCGCTGGGTGCATGGCGCTGCGGGATCGATTGTGTGCACTTGCTGCGGCGCGATTTCACGCCTGCGTGGCATCGGCGCCGCTCGCGCGCAGCAGGCTGTCCTGCAATCGCCCGGCATAGCCGCTGAAGGCGGTGGAAACGCGAAACGACGCGTCGCGCGGGTAGGGCTCGTCGATCGTGATCTGCTCGACGATGCGGCCCGGCCGCGCTGCCATCGTCACGACGCGGGTCGAGAGGTACACCGCTTCGTGGATCGAGTGGGTGACGAAAAGCACGGTGAGATGGTTCTGCCGCCACAGATCGAGCAGATCCGCGTCGAGCCGGTTGCGCGTGATCTCGTCGAGCGCGCCGAAGGGTTCGTCCAGCAGCAGCAGGGTCGGTCGCGTCACCAGAGCGCGCGCGATCGAAACGCGCATCTGCATGCCTCCCGACAGTTCGCGCGGAAGGGCGCCGGCGAACGTGTCGAGGCCGACCTGCTTGAGCGCCTCGTGCACCCGCGCATCGGCTTCGGCTCGCGGGATGCGGCCCAGGTCCAGCGGCAGGCGCACATTGGCGGCAACGCTGGCCCAGGGCATCAGCGTCGCCTCCTGAAAGACGAAGCTCAGGCGGTGACAGCGCGCGTCGATCTGCCCCACTGCTTTGCGCCGAACGAAGATGCGGCCGCTGCTCGGCTGCAGCAACCCGGCCACCATCTTCAGCAGCGTGGTCTTGCCGCAGCCCGAAGGACCGAGCAGCGCGACGAACTCGCCCTCCTGCACCTGCAGGTCGACCCCCCGAAGCGCGCGCATGCCGTTCGGATACGTCTTTTCGACGTCGCGCGCCTCAACGGCAAGGGCAGTGTGATCGGTCATGCGGGCGGCGGCGTCATCTGAGCCGTCTCAGCGAACAGCGTCCGTTCAACGATCCGGTCGGTGCACTTCAGACCTGTCGAGGTCACGGCTCGGCCGCCAGCGGCGCCTTTGACGTCGCGCTCACGCAGGGCCACGTGAAGGGTGCCCGGCGAAGCACGACCAGCTTCGATAACATCCATCCGCCGAATGGTACTTGCGTCACGTCCGACTGAAGGGACGCCGGCATTCTGGCTAAGCTTCGTGCCAGTCCGATGAAGCGCTCGCCGGCGCGAGCAAGGAGACAGCCGCTTGGAAGTATCTTTCAGCAAGGAGGTGCAGTTGTTGCGGCTGGGCCGTGGCGACACCTTCCACGGCGAGGGCATCGTCGCGATCACGAAGGCGCTGCTGCAGTCGGGCGTCGCCTACGTCGGCGGCTACCAGGGCGCGCCGGTATCGCACCTGCTCGACGTGTTGATCCAGGCCGAACCCACCATGCGCGAGCTCGGCGTACACGTGCAAGCATGCGCCAACGAGGCCTCGGCAGCGGCGATGCTCGGAGCTTCGATCCACTACCCGCTGCGCGGCGCGGTGACCTGGAAGTCCATCGTTGGCACCAACGTTGCTGCCGATGCGCTCTCGAACTTGGCGTCGGTCGGGGTCTGCGGCGGCGTGCTGATCGTCGTCGGCGAGGACTACGGGGAAGGCGCGAGCGTGATTCAGGAACGCACCCACGCCTATGCGCTGAAGTCGTCGCTGCTGATGCTCGACCCGCGCCCCGAACTGGGCAACATGGTGCGCATGGTCGAGGCGGGGTTCTCGCTGTCGGAGGCGTCGAACATGCCGGCGATGATGGAACTGCGCATCCGCGCCTGCCACGTGCGTGGCAGCTTCGAGTGCAAGGACAACGTTGCCCCCGCGGTATCGACACTGCAGCCACTGGCCGAGCCGGCGGTGTTCGACTATGCGCGGCTCGCTCACCCGCCGGCGACGTTCGCGCAGGAGAAGCTCAAGGCCCTGCAGCGCATCCCGGCGGCGCAGCGCTTCATTGCCGAGCACGGGTTGAATGAGATCTTCGATGGGCCGCGCAGCGAGATCGGCCTGATTGCGCAGGGCGGGCTGCACAACGTCCTCGTGCGCAGCCTTCAGCAGCTCGGCCTGGCCGATGCGTTCGGCGCGAGCGAAGTGCCCATCCTCGCGCTGAACGTGACCTACCCGCTCGTGCCCGAACAACTCGCGGCATTCTGCGCCGGCAAGCGCGCTGTGTTCGTGGTTGAGGAGGGGCAGCCCGACTACATCGAGCGCGACATTCTCGCAACGCTGCACAGGCAGGGCGCGCGCACGCCCATCCATGGCAAGGACCTGCTGCCACCGACCGGCGAGATCACGGTCGAGAGCCTGACCGCGGCGCTGGCCGGCTTCGTCGAGCGCCACCTGCCGCAACATCCGGTGCAGGGCGCGCGCGACTGGTTCGCCGCCAATGTCGATCGCCGCGCAGCGGTTGCGCGCCAGATAGCGCAGGCGCTCCGCGCACCGCTGCCGCCGCGGCCGCCGACCTTCTGCGTCGGCTGCCCCGAGCGGCCGGTGTTCGCGGCGCTGAAGCTCGCGCAGCAGAACTTCGGCCCGGTCCATGTGGCGGCCGACATTGGCTGCCATGCGTTCGCGACCTTCGAGCCGTTCGCGTCGGGCCACTCGATCCTCGGCTATGGCATGAGCCTGGCGAGCAGCGCCGGCGTCGCGCCGCTAATGCGCCGGCGCGTGCTGTCGGTGATGGGCGACGGCGGCTTCTGGCACAACGGGCTGTTGACCGGCGTGCAGTCGGCGCTGTTCAACGGCGACGACTCGGTGCTGCTGATCATGAAGAACGGCTACACCTCCGCGACCGGAACGCAGGAGATCATCTCGACGCCTGACCACGAGACACGCGAGCGCGAGCCCGACAAGCAGCAAAGCCTCGCCGACCGCAACACGACGATCGAGGCGACACTGAAGGGCATGGGGCTGAAGTGGCTGCGCACGGTGCACACCTACCGCGTCGAGCAGATGCGCCGGGCACTCGAGGAGGCGTTCACGACGCCTTTCGCCGGGCTCAAGGTCATCATCGCCGAAGGTGAGTGCCAGCTCGAGCGCCAACGCCGAACCAGGCCCTGGATCGCCGGGCTAATCAAGGCCGGGAAGCGCGTGGCGCGAGTCCGCTATGGCGTCGACGAGGACGTGTGCAACGGCGACCATGCGTGCATCCGCCTTTCGGGCTGCCCGACGCTGACGCTGAAGGACAACCCCGACCCGCTCAAGCTCGACCCCGTCGCGACGGTGATCGACGGCTGCGTCGGCTGCGGTCTCTGCGGCGAGAACGCGCATGCGGCGACGCTGTGCCCGTCGTTCTACCGCGCCGAAGTCGTCACGAACCCCAGGCTGGCCGAGCGCGCCATTGAGGCGCTGCGGGCGCCGTTGTGGCGCTGGCTGCAGCTTGTCTGAAACCAGACCATGCACGCCGATCATCCGGTCACTATCCTCGTCTGCGCGCTCGGCGGCGAAGGCGGCGGCGTGCTCGCCGAGTGGCTGGTCGAGACTGCGATCGCTGCCGGCCATGGCGTGCAGAGCACGTCGATCCCTGGCGTTGCGCAGCGCACCGGCGCGACGACCTACTACGTCGAGGTCTTCCCGCGCCCGAGCGCCGAGCTGGGTGGCCGCAAGCCGGTTTTCAGCCTGACACCGGTGCCGGGGGCGTTGGACCTGCTGGTCTCGTCCGAGCTGCTCGAAACAGCGCGACAGATCGGCAGCGGTATGACGAACAGCGAGCGCACGCAGGTCATCAGTTCGCGCAGCCGCAGCCTGACCATTGCCGAGAAGATGCAGCTCGGCGACGGCCGCGTCGATAGCGGCGCGCTGATGCAGATCGTTCGCGAGCACAGCGCGCAGGCCTTCCTGCTCGACATGCAGGCGCTCGCGCAGGCGGCAGGCACGGTGATCAGCGCGGTGCTCTTCGGCGCGATTGCCGCGAGCGGCGCGCTGCCGTTCGAGCGCGACGCATACCGGCGCACGATCCGCGCCGCAGGCAGGGGCGTTGACGCGAGCCTGCGCGGTTTCGACGCCGCGTTCGACGCACTGGGCGCGCTGCGCGAGCAACGCGCCGTGGTCGCCGAAGCGATCGTCGCTGCGGCCGCCATGCCGGCCACTGCAGAGCGCGCGTGGCTGCAGCCGTTTCCGCCCGCGACCCATGAAGTCGTCTCGCTCGGCCACGCCCGTGTGCTCGAGTACCAGGACGAGCGCTATGCCGGCCTCTATGTCGAGCGCCTGCTGCGCGTGCTGGCGGCCGAACGTGCCGGCGACCCGAAGGCGTTGCGCGAGGGCACGACGACGCGCGAGACCGCACGCCACCTGGCACTGTGGATGGCCTTCGACGACATTGTTCGCGTTGCCGAGCTGAAGTGCCGCGCGTCACGCTTTGCCCGTGTTCGCGCCGAAGTCGGGGCCGCCGATGCCGAGCTGCTGCGAGTCCACGATCACTTCAAACCCGGCGTCCCCGAGTTCGCCGGGCTGCTTCCGGCGCCGCTCGCGGGCGCGCTGATGCGCTGGGAGCGCCGCCGCGTCGCGCGTGGCGCCGGGCTGTTCGCGTTGCCCATCAAGCTGCCCAGCCACACGCTTGTCGGGCTGCTCGCGCTTCGCAGCCTCGCGGCATTGAAGGCGCTGCGCCGCCACGGCAGCCGTTTCCAGGCCGAGCAAACGATGATCGAGCGCTGGCTCGCTGCTGTCGAACGCGGGGCACAAGAAGACGCGGCGCTAGGCGGCGAACTTGCCGAATGCGGCCGGCTGATCAAGGGTTACGGCGCGACCCATGAGCGCGGCAAGGGCAATCTGCTGCACGTGGTTGAGCACCTGGCCTCGGCGGCGCAATTCGACACGCCAGCAGCGCGCGCAGCGGCGATCCGGGCGGCGCGCAATGCGGCGCTCGCCGACGACAGCGGCAAGGCGCTAGACCAGATGCTGGTGCGCAGCGGCGCGCCGCCACGGCCGCCGAACGAGCAGCGGGTGCACTGGGTTCGCCGGCGGCCTGGTGGAAGGGCTGGCAAGGCGCGTGACCATCGCGACAGCGGCGCCTGATGAACGTGCCGGATTCGCGAATGCAGGGTAGATTACGAGCCCATTTCGGCTGCGAGCCGCTATCCTGCACCGAACTGCCCGCCCAGGGACCAAGCTCTTCGCGACAGTCATCGCAACCACCCGGAGACGACCATGAATTTCAAACCCTCGCGGCACGCGGCATTCGTGTTCGCCGCCTTGCTTTCGTGCGCCGCAGTGCAGGCGCAGGACAAGCCGGTCAACCTGAAGTTGTCTAGCTGGTTGCCGGCGCAGCATCCGCTGAACCCGTCGTTCATCGCCTGGGCTGACGACATCAAGAAGGCGTCGGGCGGAACGATCAGCGCGACGCTGTTCCCGTCCGAGCAACTCGGCAAGGCGTTCGACCACTACGACATGGCGCGCGACGGCATCGCCGATTTCACCTACGTGAACCCGGGCTACCAGCCCGGGCGCTTCCCGGTGATGGCCGGCGCCGGCCTGCCGTTCCTCTTTGCCAACGGCAAGAGCGGCAGCGCGGCGATAGACGCCTGGTACCGCCAGTACGCCGCAAAGGAGATGAAGGACGTGAAGTTCTGCTTCGCGTTCATCCACGATCCGGGCGCTTTCCACAGCAAGAAGAAGTTGCTCTCGCCCGCCGACGTGAAGGGGCTCAAGGTGCGCCCGGCGACGAGCACGATAGGCCAGATGGACACGCTGCTCGGCGGTACGAACGTGCAGGCGTCGGCACCCGAATCACGCGACATGCTCGAGCGCGGCGTCGCCGATGCGATCACCTTCCCGTGGGGGTCGCTGAGCCTGTTCGGCATCGACAAGGTCGTCAATTTCCACATGGACGTTCCGCTGTACACGACGCCGTTCGTCTGGGTCATGAACAAGGACAAGTACGAAGCCATGTCGACAGCGCAGAAGAAGGTCATCGACGAGCACTGCACGACCGAATGGGCCGAGAAGGTCGCCGCGCCGTGGGCAGACTTCGAGTTTGCCGGCCGCGCCAAGCTCGCTGCCATGCCGGGCCATGAGTCGTACAAGCTGACCGCCGAGCAGACGCAGGCGTGGCGCAACGCGGTGGCGCCGCTCGAAGCGCAGTGGGCCGCCGACGTCGGCAAGACAGGCGTCGACGCCAAGGCGGCGATGGAGTCGCTCAAGGCCAACCTCGCGAAGTACAAGGCGGCGCTCTAGGCTGCGGGTGAGGCTGTGGCCGCTGCCGCGTCGCTGCGGGAGGTGAAGCGCAATCCGATGGATCGCTTCATCGATGCCATCGAATGGTGCGCGGCCACCTTCGTCGGCATCGTCGCGGCCAACATCTTCATCGCGGTCGTGCTGCGCAAGTTCTTCAGCACGTCGATCCCCGACAGCTACGACATCGGCAAGATGCTGCTCGGCACGCTGATCTTCTGGGGCATTGCGGCGACGAGCTACCGCGGCGGCCACATCACCGTCGACCTCGTGTGGAGCAACGCGAGCCCCCGCTTCAAGCGGTGGATCGACATCTTCGCGACACTGGTGCTGCTGTTCGTCGTCACGGTGCAGACGATCACACTGTTCGACAAGGTGCGCACGACCTACGCCGACCACGTGCTGACCTACGACATGAACATCCCGACCTGGCCGTTCTTCGCCGTCGCGTGGCTGGGCGACGTGTCGGCGGTGCTGCTGATCGCGATCCGCACCTGGCGCCTCATCTTCCAGCCGCAGGCGCTGCACGACGCGCCCGAAGCGAAGGTCGTGGAATGAAGACCGTCACGTGACCAACGACGCGATCGCCATCGCCGGGTTCGTCGCGCTCTTCGTGCTGATGCTGCTGCGCGTGCCGGTGGGCATGGCGATGGGGCTGGTGGGCGTCACCGGCTATAGCTGGATCGTCGGCCCCGGGCCGGCGCTCAAGCTCGTCGGCCAGACCTCGATGCGCACGGTGACCGACTACACCTTCGGCGTGATCCCGATGTTCATGCTGATGGGCGCGTTCGTCTCGGTCTCGGGCCTGAGCCGCGAGATGTTCAAGGCCGCCGACGCCTTCGTAGGCCACCTGCGCGGCGGCCTGGGCATCGCCACCGTCGTCGCCTGCGGCGGCTTCGCGGCGATCTGCGGCTCGTCGGTCGCGACCGCGGCGACGTTCGCCGCAGTGGCCTACCCCGAGATGCGCCGATTCGGCTACCCCCAAGCGTTCTCGACCGGCGTGATCGCGGCGGGCGGCACGCTGGGCGCGATGTTGCCGCCGTCGACCGTGCTCGCCGTCTACGCGATCCTGACGCAGCAGGACATCGGCAAACTCTTCATGGCCGGCATCCTGCCCGGGCTGCTCGCGATGAGCATGTACGTGGCGACGATCGCCCTGATCGTGCGGCTGCGCCCGAACCTGCTGCCGGCTGGCCAAGCCAGGCCGTGGCCCGAGCGCGTGGCCGCGCTGAGGCTCGTCTGGGCTCCATTCTCGCTTTTCATCTTCGTGATCGGCGGGCTCTACGGCGGCTTCTTCACGCCGACCGAGGCCGGCGGCGTCGGCGCGAGCGGCGCGTTCATCCTCGGCGTGCTGCGCGGCAAGCTCAACCGCGCCAACACGCGCGAGGCGCTGCTGCAGGCGACGCGCACCGCGGCGGCGGTGTTCACGGTGCTGATCGGTGCGCTGCTGTTCGGCTACTTCCTGACGATCACGCAGACGCCGCAGCGGCTGACCGAATTCCTGACCGGCATGGGTGTCGGCCGCTACGGCGTGCTCGCATTGATCATGCTGATGTACCTGGTACTCGGCTGCCTGATGGACGCGATGGCGATGATCATCCTGACGGTGCCGATCATCTTCCCGGTCGTCACCGCGCTCGGCTTCGACCCGATCTGGTTCGGCATCATCATCGTGATGACGGTAGAACTCGGCCTGATCCACCCGCCGGTCGGCATGAACGTGTTCGTGATCAAGAGCGTCGTCAAGGACGTGAGTTTCACGACCATCTTCAAGGGCGTGCTGCCCTTCGTCGCGACCGACATCGTGCGCCTGATCATCCTGATCGCGTTCCCGCTCATCGCGCTGTACCTGCCTCAGCGCATGGGCTGAAGGGACAGGGCGGCGACCTACGTCGACAAACTGTTGAAGGGCGTGAATCCCGGCGACTTGCCCGTCGAGTTGCCAGCGAAGTTTGATTTCGTGATCGACGCGAAGTCGGCTAGCGAGCTGAGACTGAGCCTGCCACCGACAACCTTGTTGCCTGCTACGCGAAGCATTGAGTAGTTGGTCCTCTTTCGCCGCGACTCCGGCAAGCAGTCGCCGATCAATGCCGGCTCTTGACCGACAGTCAGACGACCGCTTGGCCGGGTGACATATCGGATTGAGTCGTGTGGGGCGCGGCGGTGATGCGCGCGCAGTCGGGCTCGGCAAATCCGCAGTGCGGGACAACCGAGATGGAGTCCAGCCGAAGCGTCAGCGCGTTGCAAGCGCGCCAAGCCCGGCCGAGTGACTGCGATTGGGATGAGCCGAGGCTACTCAGCTGTTGTCGGATCGATCGTTGCTCGGACTGCCGACACCTTGTTGGCGGGAAACCCGCCTTGTCTGGCGTGCTCTCGCACCAAGGCTTCATTCGGCGCGTTGTACACGCAATAGATCTTGTCGTCGGTGACGTAGCTCTGCACCCACTGAATCGACGGTCCAAGATTCTGCAACACGCCGCATGACTTGGCCGAGATTCCTTGAAGGTCACTGGCGGTCAGGCTTCCTGCGCCTGGAATTTCGCGCTCGATCACGTACTTCGGCATAGTCGTCTCCATGTGTGGGTTGTGGTGGGTGATCGCTACGCGCCGTTGCAACCATGGCGGCAGGTAGCTTCTAGCCGGGCACCAGTCGCGCTCCCGCGCCACCCTCGGGGACCATGGAGCAGGACCGCGCCCACGTGAGAATAGGGGACGCACGATCAACGAGGAGTGCTGGAGCAGCAATCCTTACTCGGGAGCATGGTGTATGGCTGCAGTGCATGCTCTCGCGATCGGTGCCCGCACACACCACCTATCCCCATCTCTTCGGCGTTGCACCCGCAGACGCAATTTCAAGGATCAGAAGAAGTGCCAGACGCCATGTTCACCGTCTACACGATGGAACCCCAACCCGAAGAAGGCGAGCCGGTTCGGCGTCTGGTCGGAAGCTATGAAACGCTGGAAAAGGCAAAGCAGGCGGCGACGGACGCCATCCAAGCCCCTGCCGACCGAGCGGTGGTCAGGAACCCGGCCGGCCAGGCAGTCTGGGTGCTGATCAGAAGCGAGAAAGGGGACGAGAGCTTCATGGGGCACGACGCACCGATTCCGCCGACGAATGCCTGATCGCAAGCTCTCGCAACAGAGCTGATCAGATGGCGGCGCCTCCAAGGCGCAAGGACGGTCGAACATTGGCAGCGCCTGATGTCAGGCTGCGGAACAGGCAGATAAGCCGTTCGCCGGCCACAGCGGCGCGCCTGTCGTTCACGGCGACCGGGCGGTAGGCGACGAATCTGGCCGGCCGGGCCGTGGGAGCGGAGTCGTTCGCCGTGCCTCAAAGCCTTGTGCGCCTTGCATTGTGCGCATCGGTGCATCTGCATTGAATTTGCGCGGCCTGAGATTCGGGTTTGTGCGTATTTGCCCAGAGGCTGTCGCCTCCACAATCGCGGGCTCGCATCCCGCAACCACGACTCACTGAGGCCAACATGATCAAGCACTTGAAGACGCTCATCGCCGGTGTGGCACTGCTCGCCTTTGCCGGCGTCCTCGTGGCGCAGGCTCCCGCACTGACGCGCACGATCGTCACCAAGGCAGACGTGTCCGTGCCGGGCCGCGAGGCCGTCGTCGCCCGGGTCGAGATCGCGCCCGGTGGCGTGGCGGGTTGGCACACGCACCCGGGGGATGAAATCAGCTACGTCACCGATGGGGAAGCGACGCTGATGATCGCCGGGCAACCGCCACGAAAGGTGGCTGCCGGAGAGGGCTTCGTGATCCCCGCCGGCGTCGTTCACAACGCCAAGAACGACAGCGCGGCCGCGGTCAAGCTGATCGGCGTCTACGTCGTCGAGAAGGGCAAGCCGCTGGCCTCGCCTGCGTCTGCGCCGGCCCAATAGGCTGCGCCCTACCGTGCCGCGGGGGATGTTCCGCAGGCAAAGGATCGGCGGCCGACGGGCCTGCGCCG
>Ga0209048_10000514_pt1 | contig 41260 bp, 53 predicted proteins | sample FrelakmetCRP12CR_FD_187146 | JGI IMG/M metagenome (GOLD analysis project Ga0209048, IMG submission 187146) | Freshwater lake sediment microbial communities from the University of Notre Dame, USA, for methane emissions studies - CRP12 CR (SPAdes)... | ecosystem: Environmental > Aquatic >...
GCTCATCGCCCCCATCGCGATGGAAGAAGGGCTGCGCTTCGCGATCCGCGAAGGCGGCCGCACCGTCGGCGCCGGCCGCGTCACCAACATCCTCAAGTAATCAGGAACGAGCAGACCCGATGGCATCCAGCAGCGGTCAGAAGATCCGGATCCGGCTCAAGGCCTACGACCACGAGATCATCGACCAGTCGACGAAGAAGATCGTCGAGACGGTGCTGCGGACCCAGGCCAAGGTCCGCGGTCCCGTGCCGCTGCCGACCGAGATCCGCCGCTTCTGCGTCGTGCGTTCGCCGCACGTCGACAAGGACTCGCGCGAGCACTTCGAGATGCGGATCCACAAGCGTCTGCTCGACATCGTCGAGCCCACCGGCAAGACGGTCGAGTCGCTCCAGCGTCTTGACCTGCCAGCGGGGGTCGACATCGAGATCAAGATCCAGACCGCGTAGAGCTCGCGCGACGACGGCCCCGCTCCACCGTCGTTGCTTCGGGCGGCGATCAGGGCGCCGGCGTCGAGCGTCCAGCCCACCCTCCTCTCGCTCGGCCTCGGTGATCGTGGTCCCTTCGGCTGCTGCTTCGGCACGGATGTCCTGCGCAAGGTCCTCGGGGAGGGAGATGGTGACCTTGGTCACGGGCATCCGTGGATCATGCCGGGGTATGACCAACCCCGCCTGGCGTGGTGACGTCCGGTTCCGCTAGTGTTTTCCTTCTGCCGCCACGGCCTTGCCACGCCGGAGCGCAGCGCACCAACGAGTACGCACGATCGAGCACGTAGGACGCATTCGCCAACCGACGTCCGCGCAGGCCAGTTGGGAACCGCGCGGCACAACTGACACACGCTCCGCCGGACCGCCGGCCACCCGTCTCGAGGACGGGGACCACGGACCGGGGGAGTGTTCGCGTGAGCGGCACCAGTCGCCACGAACGAGGACGAGCGAGAGAGACGATGGCTGCCAAGGGGATCCTCGGGCGCAAGCTCGGCATGACCCAGGTCTGGGATTCGGAGAACCGGGTCATTCCGGTGACCGTGATCGAGGCGGGGCCGTGTCGCGTCGTGCAGCTCAAGACGCCGGAGCGCGACGGCTACGCGGCCGTGCAGCTCGCGTTCGGTGCGACGAAGGCGCAGCGTCTCTCGAAGCCCGAGCTCGGGCATCTGGGCAAGGCCGGCGCCGAACCGTCGCGCGACCTCGCCGAGATGCGGGTCGAGGACCTGTCCGGCTACGAGGTGGGTCAGGTCCTCGGAGCCGATGTTTTCAGCGCCGGCGAGCGCGTCGACGTCACCGGCATCAGCAAGGGCAAGGGATTTGCCGGAGTCATGAAGCGCCACAACTTCAAGGGTCAGGGCGCGAGCCACGGGAACCACAAGAGCCACCGCAAGCCGGGCTCGATCGGCGCGTGCGCCACGCCGGGCCGGGTGTTCAAGGGTCAGCGCATGGCCGGGCACATGGGCGCGCAGAAGGTCACGACGTTGAACCTCGAAGTGGTCGAGGGCGACGCCGAGCGCGGCCTGCTCCTCGTGCGCGGCGCGGTGCCGGGCGCGAAGGGTTCCCTCGTGTTCGTGCGCAACGCAGTGAAGGGCCCCGAGGTCACGTTCGTTCCCCCGTCAAAGGCCCGAGCGGCCGATCTCCCTGCCGATGACGCGGCCTCCGACGCGACGCCTGACGACGACTCTGCTCAGGCCGCCACCGCTCAAGTCGAGGGAGGCGAGCAGGAATGAAGGTCGAGATCACGTCCGTTGCGGGCGCCACGGCGGGGAGTGCCGATCTCCCCGACGACCTCTTTGGCGTCGAACCGAACATCGGGCTCATGCACCAGGTGGTCACGGCCCAGCTGGCCCATCGCCGCGCCGGGACCCACAGCACGAAGACGCGGGCCGAGGTCCGTGGTGGTGGCGCGAAGCCGTGGCGTCAGAAGGGCACCGGCCGTGCCCGCCAAGGCTCGATCCGTTCCCCGCAGTGGCGGGGCGGTGGCGTCGCGCATGGCCCCAAGCCGCGCGACTACTCCCAGCGGACCCCGAAGAAGATGGTGCGGGCCGCCTTGCGCTCCGCATTGTCGGACCGTGCCGGCGAAGGACGCGTCAAGGTCATCGATTCGTGGGGGATCGACGAGCCTCGCACGAAGCTGGCGATCGAGGTGCTCGAGTCCTTGGGCCTGCGACCGAAGGGCGAGCGCGCCCCGCGCGTGCTCGTCGTGCTCGACCGTGGTGAGCACGCAGTGTGGAAGTCGTTCCGGAACCTCGGCACCCGGGTCCAGATCGTGCTGCCCGAGGAGCTGAACCCCTACGACATCCTCGTGAACGACTGGATCGTGTTCTCGCAGTCGACGCTCGACGCCGCGATCGAGCGCTTCGCCGACACCGTGGGTACCGCACCCGCGCCGTCGGCCAAGGCCGCGGCTCCTGAAGTCGAGGCCGCCGAATGACCCGCGACCCGCGCGACGTCATCATCAAGCCGGTCGTGTCGGAGAAGTCCTACGCCGCCTACGACGGCAACGTCTACACGTTCGTCGTCGCACCCGACGCGAACAAGGTCGAGATCCGTCAGGCGATCGAGGCAATCTTCAACGTGAAGGTCACGAACGTGAACACGCTGAACCGCAACGGAAAGCGCAAGCGCAACCGCAAGACCGGGACCTTCGGCCAGCGCACCGGTCAGAAGCGAGCGATCGTGTCCCTCGCCGAGGGCGATCGCATCGAGATCTTCGGGAGCTGATGACGATGGCGATCCGCAAGCGCAAACCCACCAGCCCCGGCCGTCGGTTCCAGACCGTCTCGGACTTCGCTGACATCACGCGCGACCGTCCCGAGAAGTCGCTGACGACATTCAAGCCGAAGACGGGTGGCCGCAACTCGTACGGGCGAATGACCGCGCGCCACCGCGGCGGTGGTCACAAGCAGAAGTACCGCCTCGTGGACTTCAAGCGTGACAAGGACGGCGTGCCGGCGAAGGTCGCCGCCATCGAGTACGACCCGAACCGCAACGCGCGCATCGCGCTGCTCCACTACCGCGACGGCGAGAAGCGCTACATCATCGCTCCCCAGGGGCTTGTGGTCGGCGACATGCTCCAGAGCGGGCAGGGTTCCGAGATCCGCTCCGGGAACGCCTTGCCGTTGCGCTACATCCCGGTCGGGACGATCGTGCACAACGTCGAGCTCAAGCCGGGTGCCGGGGCCAAGATGGGTCGTGGTGCGGGCGCAGCGATCCAGCTCGTCGCCAAGGAAGGCACGTTCGCCACGCTCCGACTGCCGTCGACCGAGATGCGCCGCGTGGCGATCGACTGTCGCGCCACGGTCGGCACGGTCGGCAATGCCGAGGCGTCGCTGATCAAGATCGGCAAGGCCGGCCGCAACCGCTGGAAGGGCAAGCGCCCCCACAACCGTGGTGTGTCCATGAACCCGGTCGACCACCCGCTCGGTGGTGGCGAGGGGAAGAGCTCCGGTGGCCGGCACCCGGTGTCGCCGTGGGGGAAGCCCGAAGGCCGCACCCGCAAGAAGGGCAAGAAGTCCGACGAGATGATCATCCGCCGTCGCCGCAGCCGCGGCTCGCGCCGCTAGGAGGGAGACACCGTGCCGCGCAGCCTCAAGAAGGGCCCGTTCGTCGACGACCACCTCGAGAAGAAGGTGGACGCCATGAACGCGGCCGGCGACAAGAAGGTCATCAAGACGTGGTCGCGTCGTTCGACGATCACGCCCGACATGGTGGGCCACACCATCGCGGTCCACGACGGACGCAAGCACGTGCCCGTGTACATCAGCGAGTCGATGGTGGGCCACAAGCTGGGCGAGTTCGCCCCGACCCGCACGTTCAAGTACCACGCGGGCCAAGAGCGATCGGCGAGGCGGTAGCAGTGCCAGACACCATGACCACCGGTGCAGCCCGCCGCGAGACAGCAGCTCGCTTGCGCCACCTGCGCACCTCACCCACCAAGATCCGACCCGTCCTCAAGCTCATCACGGGCAAGGACGTGGTTACCGCGCGCGACACGCTCCGCCTGTGCGAGCGCGGCGCGGCCGACGACGTCGGCAAGCTCCTCGACTCCGCGATCGCCAACGCCGAACACAACGACAACGTGCCCGAGGACGAGTTGTTCATCACCCGGGCGTTCGCCGACGAGGGCCCGACGCAGAAGCGGTGGCGTCCCCGCGCCCGTGGGCGCGGCACTCGCATCCGCAAGCGGACCAGCCACATCACGATCGTGGTGGCTCGCTTCGAGGAGGACGAGCTCGAGCGTCGGCGCCAGCGCGAGGCTGCGGCCGGTGGGCCGGCCCGGCGTCGTCCGACGCGCCGGCGCACACCCAAGCCCGAGCCGGAGCACGACCACGACCACGACAGCGAAGACGGAGACGACGCGACGCCAACTGATGCCGTGCCCGCCGAGAAGTCGACCAAGAAGTCGGCCAAGAAGTCGGTCAAGAAGTCGACCAAGAAGGCGACCGCGAAGAGGACCGCCCCGGAGCCGGCCACGAAGTCGGGCGACGAGTCACAGGCCGCCAAGAAGTCGGCCACGAAGAGGACGGCCAAGAAGAGGACCGCCAAGAAGAGCGTCGCGAAGAAGCCCGCGGCAGCTGACGAAGACGAGAAGGACGCCTGATGGGCCAGAAGGTCAACCCGTACGGGTTCCGGCTCGGGATCACCACTGACTGGAAGTCGCGGTGGTTCGCGGATGGCAAGGAGTTCCGCGATTTCCTGATCGAGGACTGGCAGATCCGCGACTACCTCAAGAAGCAGCTGCCGCACGCAGCGGTGAGCCGCGTCGAGATCGAGCGCACCCGAGACCGTCTGCGCGTCGATGTGTACACCGCACGCCCGGGCATCGTCATCGGCCGCCGGGGCGCGGAGGCCGACCGCCTGCGCCAGGGGCTCTTCAAGATCACGAACAACGCCCAGATCCAGTTCAACATCCAGGAGATCAAGCAGCCGGAGCTCGACGCGATGCTGATCGCGCAGGGCGTTGCCGACCAGCTCGCTGGCCGCGTCTCCTTTCGACGCGCGATGAAGCGTGCGGTGCAGACCGCGATGAAGGCCGGAGCACAAGGCATCCGGGTCCAGTGCGGTGGTCGCCTGGGTGGTGCCGAGATGTCGCGCAAGGAGTGGTACCGCGAAGGGCGAGTGCCGCTGCACACGCTGCGCGCCGACATCGATTACGGCGGTGCCGAGGCACGCACGACGTTCGGTCGCATCGGCGTGAAGGTCTGGATCTACAAGGGCGAGATCCTGCCCTACAAGTCCGCGGCCGAAGACAAGATCACACGCGAGGCTGCGATGGCCGTCGGTGAGACATCCGGCGAAGCGCAGCCGAAGCGCCGCGTCGTGAGTGCCGGTGGTGGTCGTCGACGCAACGAGGAGACCGTCGAGGTCACCGTCGATCCGGCAACCGAGGAGAAGCCCGAGGACGCGGCCCCGCTGGTCAAGGAGGCCGATCCCGAGCTGGAGCGTCTTCTTGCTGAAGAAGAAGAGATCGAGCGTCGCACCCGTGAGCACCACGAGGCGCCGAAGTTCCACGGGGACGAGGACTAGCCATGCTGATGCCGAAGAAGGTTCGGCACCGCAAGGTGCAGCGGGGTCGCATGCGCGGCAACGCAAAGGGCGGCACGCGCGTGACATTCGGCGACTTCGGGATCCAGGCACTCGAGCCGGGATGGATCACGAACCGCCAGATCGAAGCCGCTCGAATCGCGATGACCCGCTACATGAAACGTGGCGGGAAGGTCTGGATCAACATCTTTCCGGACAAGCCGGTCACCCAGAAGCCGGCCGAGACCCGCATGGGTTCGGGTAAGGGGAACCCGGAGCACTGGGTCGCGGTCGTCAAGCCGGGACGAGTCATGTTCGAGCTCTCGGGCGTGGCCGAGCCGACCGCACGCGAGGCGATGCGGCTCGCCATGCACAAGCTGCCGATCAAGACTCGTTTCGTCATGCGCCAAGAGGAGGCGTGATCGTGAAGTCAGCAGAGCTCCGCGAGCTCAACGACGCCGAGCTCGCCAACAAGCTGCGTGAGTCGAAGGAGGAGCTCTTCAACCTCCGCTTCCAGCTCGCCACCGGCCAGCTCGAGGACTTTTCGCGGATCAACGACCTGCGCAAGGACGTGGCGCGCTGCAACACCCTGTTGCGCCAGCGCGAGATCGCTCTTGCCGAGGGAGCAGTGCAATGACCCAGACAGATGAGACGCGAGCGAACCCCCGCAAGGTGCGGGAGGGGCTGGTCGTGTCGGCGAAGATGGACAAGACGCTCGTGGTGGCGGTCACCGACCGCGTCCGTCATCGGCGCTACGGCAAGACACTCCAGCGCACCCGAAAGTTCTACGCCCACGACGAGGCGAACGACGGCCGCGAGGGCGACCGCGTGCGCATCACCGAGACTCGGCCGCTGTCACGCCTCAAGCGCTGGCGCCTGGTCGAGGTGTTGGAGAGGGCGCGCTAACTCATGATCCAGCAAGAGAGTCGTCTCAAGGTCGCCGACAACTCGGGTGCCCGCGAAGTCCTGTGCATCAAGGTCCTCGGCGGCACCCGGCGGCGCTACGCGGGCATCGGCGACGTGTTCGTCGCAACCGTGAAGGACGCTGTCCCCGGTGCAGCCGTGAAGAAGGGCGAGGTCGTGAAGTGCGTCGTGGTGCGCACGAAGAAGGAACGCCGCCGCCCCGATGGCAGCTACATCCGGTTCGACGAGAACGCCGCAGTCCTGATCAACGACCAGATGCAGCCTCGTGGTACTCGCATCTTCGGTCCCGTGGGTCGCGAACTGCGAGACCGCAAGTTCATGCGCATTGTCTCGCTCGCCCCGGAGGTGCTCTGAGATGACGCAACCGAAGCTGAAGCTCAAGAAGGGCGACCGCGTGGTCGTGCTGTCGGGCAAGGACATCGGCAAGGAAGGCGAGATCACGCGAGTTCTCCGCGAGCGTGACATGGCGATCGTCGATGGCGTGAATGTCGCGAAGAAGCACCAACGTGCGACCAGCGCCACGATGCAGGGCGGGATCATCGACAAGGACATGCCGATCCGCATCTCGAACCTGGCGCTGCTCTGTTCATCGTGTGGGCGAACGCGAGTGGGATATCGGTTTGATCCCGACGGTACGAAGTTCCGAGTGTGCAAGAAGTGCGGGAAGGACGTGTGATGGCGGCGACGACACGTGAGACGCCGCGCCTCAAGGTTCGCTATGACGTGGAGCTGCGCGCTGCCTTGCAGCAGGAGCTCGGGTTCGCGAACGTCATGGAAGTTCCGCGACTCGAGAAGATCGTCGTCAACTGCGGAGTCGGTCAGGCGACGCAGCAGGCGTCGCTCCTCGATGGCGCAGTCACCGATCTCTCGATCATCACCGGGCAGAAGCCGCTCGTCACGAAGGCGAAGCAGTCGATCGCCGGCTTCAAGCTCCGTGAAGGCAACGCAATCGGCGCGAAGGCGACGCTTCGCGGCGACCGGATGTGGGAGTTCTACGACCGCCTTGTCAGCTTGGCGATCCCCCGAATCCGCGACTTCCGGGGCATGAACACCAACTCATTCGACGGGCGTGGCAATTACACGTTCGGTGTGACCGAGCAGCTGATCTTTCCGGAGATCGACTACGACAACATCGATACGGTCCGTGGCATGGACATCACGATCGTGACGTCGGCACAGTCCGACGAGCACGGTCGGGCGCTCCTCCGAGCGCTCGGATTCCCATTCCGCCGCGACCAGGAAAGCAGGTAGCGCAAGTGGCAAAGAAGGCACTGGTCCAGAAGCAGGAGCGCGAACCGAAGTTCAAGGTTCGGGGCTACACGCGCTGCCGTCGTTGTGGGCGCGCGCGGTCGGTGTACCGCAAGTTCTCACTGTGCCGAATCTGCTTCCGAGAGATGGCGCACGCGGGCGAGATCCCCGGCATCACCAAGGCCTCGTGGTGAGGGAGGCCGGCCGATGACGATGACCGACCCCATTGCAGACATGCTCACCCGGATCCGGAACGGCAACGTCGCGTTCCACGACGAGGTCATCATGCCCTCGTCGAAGGTGAAGGAAGCGCTGGCGAAGATTCTCGAGCGGGAGGGCTACATCGAAGGCTTCTCGGTCGAGGATCTGAGCGACAAGCCGGGCAAGAAGCTCACGATCTTGATGAAGTACACGTCCGATCGCGAGCGCACGATCTCCGGCCTCAAGCGTGTCTCGAAGCCCGGCTTGCGCGTCTACACGAAGTCGACCGATGTGCCGCGAGTCCTGGGTGGAATGGGGATCGCGATCCTCTCCACGAACCAGGGGCTCATGACCGACCGGGAAGCGCGGCAGCGCCGGGTCGGCGGCGAGATCCTCTGCCACGTCTGGTAGGAGCGAGCAGATCATGTCCCGTATCGGAAAGCAACCCATCACGATCCCCTCGGGGGTCGAGGTATCGCTCGACGGCGGCCACGTGACGGTGAAGGGGCCCCAGGGCACCCTCGAGCACGAGGCGCCGGCGACGATCACGATCACCCGCGAGGGCGACGAGCTTGTCGTTACGCGCCCTGACGACGCGCGCCAGAATCGTGCGCTGCACGGCCTCACCCGTTCCCTCGTCGCCAACATGGTCCAGGGTGTCTCCGAGGGCTACTCGCGTGACCTGGAGATCGTGGGCGTCGGGTACCGGGCGATCGCGCAGGGTCCGTCGAAGCTCGAGCTCCAGGTCGGGTTCTCGCACTCGGTCCACTTCGAGGCGCCCGAGGGGATCACCTTCGACGTTCCTCAGGCAACCCGCATCACGGTCCGCGGCTTCGACAAGCAGCTCGTCGGTCAGGTGGCCGCGAACATCCGCAAGATCCGCAAGCCTGAGCCGTACAAGGGCAAAGGCATCCGCTATGCCGACGAGCGCGTCCTGCGCAAAGCCGGCAAGTCGGCAAAGTAGGAGACGTCTGAAGTGTTGCAGAAGGTCGCGGGCCGCAAGCGCCGCCACCATCGGGTTCGCAAGAACGTGCGGGGTACCGCCGTGCGTCCTCGCCTGGCGGTGTTCCGCTCGAGCAAGCATCTCTACGCGCAGGTGATCGACGACACCGCCGGTCGTACGATCGCGTCGGCTTCCACGATGGAAGCTGACGTGCGGAGCGGGGCGACCGCAACCGTGGACGCCGCGAAATCGGTGGGCAAGCGGGTGGGCGAACGCGCGAAGGCCGCGGGTGTTTCCGCGGTCGTGTTCGACCGAGGTGGCTTCCGCTACCACGGCCGAGTCGCCGGTGTTGCCGACGGCGCGCGTGAAGCTGGATTGGAGTTCTGATGAGGCGAGCAAACGCGACGCAGGTACCCTGCGGCGCCCGAGCCGGGGCCCGAGCGTCCCGGCACGAAGTGCCGGGAGCGGAATAGATGGCAGAGGGCCAGTTCGAAGAGCGGGTCATCGCGATCAATCGCGTCGCGAAGGTCGTCAAGGGTGGGCGGCGGTTCTCGTTCACCGCGCTCGTCGTGGTCGGCGACGGCCAAGGCAACGTCGGCCTCGGTTACGGCAAGGCCAAGGAGGTCCCCGCCGCGATCCAGAAGGGCATGGAGGAGGCTCGGAAGAACCAGTTCTCGGTTCCCCTGGCCGGCTCGACGATCACCCACCAGATCCTGGGTGAGCACGACGCGGCACGGGTGCTGCTCAAACCCGCTTCGCCCGGTACCGGCGTGATCGCGGGCGGCGCGGCTCGCGCCATCCTCGAGGCGGCCGGCGTGCACGACATCCTGGCCAAGTCGCTCGGGTCCTCCAATGCGATCAATGTGTCGCGTGCGACGATCGCGGGTCTCCGAGGGCTGCGTCGCCCCGAGGAGATCGCCCGGTTGCGCGGCAAGTCGGCTGAAGAGGTTGCGGGAGGCCCGATGTTGCGTGCGTACCAGGAGCGCAACTCGCCCAAGCCCGTGATCACCGAGGTGGCGTGACGATGGCAGCCAAGCTGAAGGTCACGATGGTTCGCTCCGCGATCGGCGCGAAGCCCAAGCAGCGGGGCACCCTGCGTGCGCTCGGGCTGCGTCGGATCAACCAGAGCGTGGAGCACGCCGACCGGCCCGAGATCCGTGGCATGGTCGCCCGCGTTCCCCATCTCGTCACGGTGGAAGAGGTCTGATGCCCATCAAGATTCATGATCTGAAGCCGGCCGCCGGTTCTCGCAAGCCGTCGCGTCGCGTCGGCCGTGGCATCGCGGGCAAGGGGGGTAAGACCGCCGGCCGTGGTCACAAGGGTCAAGGTGCGCGAGGGACGGTCCCGGCCCGCTTCGAAGGGGGCCAGACGCCGATCGCCCGGCGCACGCCGAAGGCCAAGGGATTCCGCAACCCGTTCCGCGTCGAGTACGCCGTCGTGAACCTCGAGGCGCTCGAGGGCTTCGAAGCCGGTACGACGGTCGACCCCGACGCCTTGCGGGCGCGGGGCCTCGTGGCCAAGCGGGGCTACGTCAAGATCCTCGGTCGCGGCGAGCTCACGAAGAAGCTCTCGGTGAAGGCACACCGCTTCTCGAAGTCGGCCCAGCAGGCGATCGAGGCTGCCGGTGGTTCTACCGAGCGGATCGCCCTTCCGTGGGGCGAGGGGAGGCCGCCCGCCGGCGGCAACAACGCTCTGACCAATCGGTAGGCTGGTCTGCCATGCTGTCTCGACTGAGGAACATGTTCCGGGTCCCCGACCTGCGGAACAAGATCCTCTTCACGCTCGTGCTCATCGGGGTCTACCGCCTCGGCGCTCACCTGCCGGTTCCGTACGTCGACTTCAGCGCGATCAAGACGCTCCAGGACCAGTCCAACAACAGCGGCGTGGTCGGGTTCCTCGACCTCTTCTCAGGGGGCGCGATCACCAACGTCGCGATCTTCTTCCTCGGGATCATGCCGTACATCACGGCGTCGATCATCATGCAGCTGCTCGGTGTGGTCATCCCGAAGCTCGAGCAGTGGCAGCAGGAAGGTCAGGTCGGTCAGAAGAAGATCACCCAGTGGACGCGCTACCTCACCGTCGCGCTGGCGCTGGTGCAGTCGACGGGATTCGTGTTCGCACTGCACCAGGGAAGCGGCGGTCTGCTCGGCTTCGGCGCCAAGCTTCCATCGGGCATTGACTTCATTCCCGGGTTCGACTTCTGGCGTGCCGGCCTCATCGTCCTCGTGTGGACCGCGGGTACGGCGCTGGTCATGTGGCTGGCTGAGCTCATCACCCAGCGCGGCATCGGCAACGGGATGTCGATCCTGATCTTCGCCTCCGTCGTGTCACGGCTCCCCGCGCAGGGAGCTGCGATCTGGGCCGAGGGGTCCAAGTTCCAGTTCTTCACGATCATGATGATCGGTGTCGCGATGATCGTGGGTATCGTCTTCGTCGAGTCGGGGCAGCGACGCATCCCAGTCCAGTTCGCGAAACGCGTCGTCGGGCGCCGGATGTACGGGGGCCAGAGCACCTATATCCCGCTCAAGGTGAACCAGTCGGGTGTGATCCCCGTGATCTTCGCGAGCTCGATCCTGTCGTTCCCGGCACTCATCGCGTCGGTGATGGGGAACAACTTCACCGGCGTGCAGCAGTGGATCAACGACAACTTGGTGAACAACCGGGGCTGGTTCTACATCGGCTTCTACACGCTGCTCATCATCTTCTTCGCGTACTTCTACACCGCGATCGCGTTCAACCCGCAGCAGCAGGCCGACATCATCCGCAAGCAGGGGGGCTTCATCCCCGGGATCCGTCCCGGACCACCGACCGAGAAGTACCTGGCGAAGGTGCTCAACCGGATCACGTTGCCCGGAGCGATCTTCCTCGCGATCATCGCGATCACGCCGCTGCTCGTCTTCGCCTTGTGGGACATCACTCAGTTCCCCTTCGGTGGCACCGCGCTGCTCATCACCGTCGGCGTCGCGCTCGAGACGATGAAGCAGATCGACAGCCAGCTGATGATGCGCAACTACGAGGGCTTCCTCGCCTGATCCGGTGAGTGGACGAGGGCTGAACCGATGAGCACACGCGGCCCCCGGCTGGTGCTGCTCGGCAAGCAGGGTGCCGGCAAGGGCACTCAGGCGACCCGGCTGGCCGAGCACTATCACGTCGTGCACCTGTCCACGGGCGACCTCTTCCGTGACGCAGCGAACCACGGGCACGAGCTGGGCCTCGAAGCGCGAAGCTTCATGGACCGCGGCGAGCTGGTTCCCGACGAGACGGTCGTGGGCCTGGTCGAGGAGCACCTCGGGGTGCACGACCGCGCGGGCCGGGGCTTCGTGCTCGATGGGTTCCCGCGCACGCGACGCCAGGCCGAGGAGCTCCGGCGCATCCTCGACGGGCGACCGCTGGATGTGGCGATCGACCTCGACGTGCCCACGGAGATCGTGCTGCACCGCATCGCCGGCCGCCGCGTCTGCGCGCAATGCGGAGCGCTCTACCACGTGGACAATCCTCCCCAGGAGAACTGGACCTGCGACGTGTGCGGTGGCCGCGTCGAGCAGCGTGGCGACGACACCGAAGAGGCCGTGATGCGGCGCTTGGAGCTGTACGAGATCGAGACGTTGCCCGTCATCCAGTTCTACCGGCGGGCGGCGACGCTGGCCCATGTCGACGGGAGCCAAGAGAGCGACGCCGTGTTCGAGCAGTTGGTCGAGACCGTCGAGGCGCAGTTCGATTCGACCAGCCCGTGAGGTTCCGTCGATGATCACCCGCAAGACGGCCGACCAGATCGCCCTGATGCGCCGGGCCGGCAGCGTCGTGGCCGAGATGCACGAGGCCTGCACGCGAGCTGCGAAGCCGGGCGCGACGACACTCGACGTCGACGCCGCGGCCCGCGAGGTTCTCGAGCGGCGTGGGGCCCGGTCGAACTTCCTCAATTACCATGGCTTTCCTGCCGTCGTCTGCACGTCGCCCAACGAGGTGATCGTCCACGGCATCCCCAGCGAGGACGTTGTCCTCGAGGAGGGCGACATCCTCTCGATCGACTGCGGCGCCATCATCGAGGGCTGGCACGGGGACGCGGCGATCACCATCCCGATCGGCGCCATCGATGACGAGTCCAAGCAGCTCATCGACGTGACCCGGGCGTGCCTCGCGGACGCGATCGAGGAGATCGTGGTGGGGAGCCGCCTCGGCGACATCGGTCACGCGGTCGAATCCCGGGCCCTCGCGGCCGGTTTCTCCGTGGTGCGCGAGTACGTCGGGCACGGCATCGGGACGGCGATGCACGAAGAGCCCCAGGTCGCGAACTACGGCCCTCCGGGACGCGGGATGAAGGTTCGGGAGGGTCACGTGCTGGCGATCGAGCCCATGATCAACGTCGGGACCCAGGAGACCCAGACCCTGGCCGACGGCTGGACCGTTGTCACTCGGGACGGCAAGCGCTCGGCCCACTTCGAGCACACCATCGCATGCACCGAGCACGGCCCCGAAGTGCTCACGCTGCCCTCCTAGGCCCGCCAAGACCCGTGACGGCGCACGACGACCGGCTCTCGGCCCCTGCGAGTACCCCCCGGGGGGGTCCGCCGGTGTCGATCCCGGTCGGCCTAGGGTTCTCGGGTCTGCCTCGACGGCGACTTGGGCTGTCGCGCTCTGGTCGTGTAGCCTCTTCCTTCGGCCCGGAGTTGGTTTTGGTGTGTTTTCGCGCGCCACGTGTAGGTGAGGAAAGTCGCTGGCAAAGCCCAAGGACGACACGATCCTGGTCGAGGGAACGGTGGTCGAGCCGTTGCCGAACGCCATGTTTCGGGTCGAGCTCGAGAACGGACACAAGCTGCTGGCCCACATCTCCGGGAAGATGCGGATGCACTACATCCGGATCCTCCCGGGCGATCGGGTCCAGGTCGAGCTCACGCCGTATGACCTGAGTCGTGGCCGCATCACCTACCGGTACAAGTAGACGAGAGTGAAGCGAGCAAGGTGAAAGTTCGACCGTCAGTCAAGAAGATCTGTGAGAAGTGCAAGGTGATCCGTCGTCACGGGTCCGTGCGCGTCATCTGTCAGAACCCGCGGCACAAGCAGCGTCAGGGTTAGAGGAGCATCCATGGCCCGCATCGCCGGTGTCGACATCCCCCGCGAGAAGCGGCTGGAGATCTCGCTCACCTACATCTTCGGTATCGGACGCTCGACCGCGCAGCTCGTCTGCGACCAGTCCAACCTCGCGCGCGACACGCGTGTGCGCGATCTCACCGAGGACGAAGTCGCGAAGATTCGGAGCTGGATCGACTCCAATCTCAAGGTCGAGGGTGACCTCCGGCGCGAGGTCTCCGCCAATATCAAGCGCAAGGTCGAGATCGGCAGCTACCAAGGCATCCGGCACCGCCGGGGTCTGCCGGTGCACGGTCAGCGCACCCGGACCAACGCGCGGACCCGCAAGGGGCCGAAGAGGACCGTGGCCGGCAAGAAGCGTGCTCGCAAGTAGGACGAACAGGAAGCAGGAGCGGTGGCAAAGGCAACCCCGGGCGCACGCCGCCCGAAGCGACGAGAGCGCAAGAACGTCGCCTACGGCGTCGCGCACATCAAGTCGTCCTTCAACAACACGATCATCACGATCACTGATCAGCAGGGCAACGCACTCGCCTGGGCTTCGTCGGGGAACGTGGGGTTCAAGGGTTCGCGCAAGAGCACGCCGTTCGCAGCGCAGCTCGCGGCCGAGACCGTGGCGCGGCGCGCCATGGAGCACGGAGTCCGCAAGGTCGACGTGGTGGTCAAGGGCCCGGGTTCGGGTCGTGAGACCGCGATCCGCACCATCCAGAACACCGGCATCGAGGTGGTTGGCATCAAGGACGTGACGCCCATCCCGCACAACGGTTGCCGTCAGCCCAAGCGGCGCCGAGTATGAGCGGGAGGCTCTGACCGTGGCCAGGTACACCGAAGCAGTCTGCAGGCTCTGTCGCCGCGAGCGCATGAAGCTCTTCCTCAAGGGCGCCAAGTGCGACTCGATGAAGTGCGCGATCGAGCGGAAGCCCTATCCGCCCGGCGAGCACGGTCGGGGCCGTATCCGCGAGAGCGAGTACCTGCTCCAGCTCCGCGAGAAGCAGAAGGCCCGCCGCATCTACGGCGTGCTCGAGAAGCAGTTCCGGAACATGTATGCGGTCGCGTCACGCCAGCAGGGCATCGCCGGTGAGAACCTCCTGCGGATGCTCGAGTCGCGTCTGGACAACGTGGTGTTCCGTGCGAACTTCGGCGCCAGCCGCAACCAGGCTCGCCAGCTCGTCCGCCACGGTCACGTCACCGTGAACGGCAAGCGCCTCACCATCCCGTCCTACCAGTGCCGCAAGGGCGACGTGGTCGGTCTGGCTGACAAGATCAAGCACAACATCGTCATCCGTCACAACCTCGACACCATCGACCGCGCCGCCCCTGCGTGGCTCGACGTCTCCAAGGACGCCGTGCAGGCAACGGTGCGGGACCTGCCGCTCCGGGAGCAGATCGACGTTCCCGTGCGCGAGCAGCTCATCGTCGAGCTCTATTCCAAGTAGCCAAGAGTCGTAGCCCCCGAGCGGGCCCCCCGGAGGGGACCGCACGCACGCGAGAGAAGTACTGCTCATGCTCATCATTCAGCGTCCTGAGGTCGAGGCCGGCGATGCCGACGGCAACACTCAGTCGTTCATCATCTCCCCCCTCGAGCCTGGCTTCGGCCACACCCTTGGTAACAGCCTGCGACGCACGCTGCTGTCGTCGATTCCCGGCGCTGCCGTCACGCAGGTGCGCTTCGACGAAGCACTCCACGAGTTCGACACGATCCCGGGGGTGAAGGAGGACGTCACCGACCTCATCCTGAACCTCAAGGACCTCGTGCTCACGTGCTCGAGCGGCGAAGGCGTGAACCTGCGGGTCGACAAGCGAGGTCCGGGCGATGTCACCGCGGGAGACATCCAGACCACGTCCGACGTCGAGGTCCTCAACCCCGATCTGCACCTGGCAACCGTGAATGCCAAGGGTCGCCTTGCGATCGACCTGACCGTCGAGCAGGGTCGGGGCTACCTCTCGGCCGAACGCAACAAGCGCACGTCCACCATCGGTGTGATCCCGGTCGACGCGATCTTCTCGCCGGTCCGGCGCGTGTCGTTCTCGATCGAGCCGACCCGGGTCGAGCAGGCGACCAACTACGACAAGCTCACGATCGAGATCGAGACCGACGGTTCGATCTCGCCGCGCGACGCCCTCGCTTCGGCCGGCGACACGCTTCGAAGCCTCGTCGCACTCGTGGCCGATCTCTCGGACGAGCCCAAGGGTCTCGAGCTCGGCGAAGTCTCGCCCACCAGCGCGGCGTCTCCCGACCTCGAGCTGGCGATCGAGGAGCTCGACCTCTCCGAGCGCCCCCGCAACTGTCTCAAGCGCGCCCGGGTCGACACGATCGGCCAGCTCGTCCAGAAGACCGAGGACGATCTGCTCGCGATCACGAACTTCGGTTCGAAGTCGCTCGAAGAGGTGCTCCAGAAGCTCGACGAGCGCGGCCTGTCGCTGCGGGTCAAGGAGTAGACGATGCCGACGCCGCGCAAGGGTCCGCGCCTGGGCAAGGACCCGGCCCACCAGCGCCTCATGCTCGCGAACCTCGCGGCGAGCCTGTTCGAGGCCGAGCATGTGGTCACCACCGTCACGAAGGCGAAGGTGCTGCGCCCGTACGCTGAGCACCTCATCACCAAGGCCAAGCGCGGCTCGATACATGACCGTCGCGTCGTGATCGCCAAGCTTCACGACAAGCAGGTCACGCACAAGCTCTTCGCCGAGATCGGGCCGCGCTACGCCTCGCGCCCGGGTGGGTACCTGCGTATCCTCAAGCTGGGCCCGCGCCCCGGCGACAACGCGCCCATGGCCCGCATCGAGCTGGTCTAGGCGCCGCAACGAACCACCGGCATGACACTCTTCGATGCCGGTAGCGAGCGGCCTCGAAGGACGTCGCCGCAGGAGACGCCGCTCGCGGCGCCGACCGATGAGGACGGGCCGGCATCGTCGGCGCGGTTGAAGCTCGTCGTCGCCTATGACGGCACCGATTTCCACGGGTTTGCCGCGCAGCGCGACGTTCGCACCGTCGAAGGCGTGCTGTCGGACGCGCTCGAGAAGGTCCTCCGCTCGCCCCGCGAGATGCTGAACCTCGCCTGCGCGGGACGCACGGACGCAGGTGTGCACGCATGGGGTCAGGTGGTCAGCATCGACATGCCGCCGGACACCGACACCGAGCGCGTCCGTCGGGCCGTCAACCGCATGCTCGGAGCGGAAGTGGTGGTGCGCTCCGTCGAACGTGTCCCCGGCGACTTCAACGCTCGGCATGCTGCGACGGCGCGCACGTACCGCTACATGATCGTGAACCGTGATGTGCCGGACCCGTTCCTCGATCGCCAGGCGTGGTGGGTGCCCGAGCCACTCGATATCGCGCTGCTGCGCCTCGCGGCCGACCCGTTCATCGGCGAGCACGACTTCGCCGCGTTCTGCCGGCGGGGCCCAGAAGGCGCGACGACGCTGCGGCGCGTGCTCACGTCGCGCTGGCTGCCCGACGAGCGCCCCGGCGTTCTCGTGTACGAGGTGCGGGCCACCGCGTTCTGTTGGCAGATGGTGCGGTCGTTGGTCGGCACGATCGTCGAAGTGGGTATGGCGAAGCGCCGTCCCGGTGATCTCCTGCGGATCCTGCGCTCACGTGATCGTGGGCAAGCGGGGCGGCTCGCGCCACCTCAGGGCCTGTGCCTGTGGGGAGTCGCCTACGACGACGCCACCTGACGGGGGAGCGCGGGTGCAGGGTCTGCTCAGCCGGGGGAGTCGCCGAGGTAGAGGAACCCGTAGCCCTCGTCGCGGAACGTGAGTCCCGCGCCCGTGAGCGCGACGCCCCAGTCGCCCCGGACCTCGGGGTCGGTCTCCTCCATGCCGTGATCGGCGACGAGGATGAACGCGGTGTCGTCGAAGACGCCGGCTCGTTCGACCGCGGCCATGATCTCGCCCATGCGGGCATCGCTGTCGCGGATCCCGGCCGCGGCGATCTCGGAGTACGGGCCACCTTCGTGCATCGCGGCGTCGGTGAGGGTGAAATTGACGAACATGAACCGAGGAAGGGGATACTGCTCGTCGCGGTAGCTGCCGTTCCAGATGCCGACGGCCTGGTCGGTGCCCATGTGGTCGACGATCGAGGACCACGAGTAGTCCTTCGACGGGCGCACGAACCGCTCCGTCGTGTGGGGCAGCCCCTCGGGGCTCTTCGGCATCGGCGGTACCTCTCCGCGGCGGAAGAACCCGAACGTGGAGTAGTCGGCGTCGATGTCGCACGGTTCGTTCACCGACGCGCTGAACGCGTCGGGCTCGTGGCGGTGTAGCACCGTGTGGATCGACTCGACCCCCTCGAAGGTGTGGTCCATCGCCCACGGCCAGGTGGCATTCGAGTTCGTGATCACCTGCTCCCCGGTACGCCGATCGAACCATGCGTTGTGGAGGATGCCGTGGTGGCCGGGGAGGCGGCCGGTGAGGATCGACGTGTGGTTCGCGAGGGTGACCGTCGGGAGCCCGGCCATCGCGCCGTGGCCGTACGCCGTCCCCATCTCCATGAGGCGAGCCACGTTTGGCGCGGCCCCGCGTGCGGCCGCGTCGTAGAGGACGTTCGGGTTCGTGCCGTCGAAGAGGAACACCACCACGTGGGCGGGTGCGCCCGAAGCGGGGTCGAGGGCTTCGTGGCGGACCTCGCCGTCCTGGCCGGCGATGTGGTTGCCGTCGGCATCGGCCGGGACCCCGAGCAACTCGAGCACGGTCGGTGCGACGTCGACGAGCCGGGCCGCACGGGGCACGAGACCGTCGGCCCGCACGCCTCTGCCGGCGAGCACGAACGGTGCGCGGGCCTGGACGACCCCGAGGGATCCGTGCTCGCCCCGGTGGCCACCCTGGTCCTCCCAGTTGTGATCGGAGGAGTGGATCACGCAGAGGTCGGGGGCAGCCGGATGGTCGAAGAGCTGGGCGACCTGCTCGAACGCGTGCGGGTAGGAGTTCTCGGACCGGTGCGGGTTCTGGTGGGCGACCTCGTCGCGGAGCGAACTGAATCGGTCCGTCGCCTGGTCGGCGAGCGGGTCACGACCTTGGACCCCGAGCACCTCGAACGAGCCGTCGTCGTTGCGCCGGAATCGGACCGAACCCTGGTGGGAGCGGGCCTCGTAGGCCCCGTCGCGGGCCAGGAGCACCATGTCGACGATGGGTTCGAGCGCCGAGTCGGTGAGGATCTCGAGGGCCGCTTCGGCCGCCTCGGAGCGCTCGTCCGCGAGCCAGGTGGGATCAGCCGTGGTGGTCATGGGCGTCACTGTACGGCGTGGCCCGGCCCGGCTGACCTCTCCCAACGCCCTGTCCCGATCGAGGCGCCCCGATTGCTCGGGGACGCCACGGATCGGTAGGATTGCCCTTCGTGCTCCACGGCCCCGGCCGTCGGCGCAGCCCACATCGCTCCACGTCGAGGACCTGCGTGCGGACCTTCCAACCCAAGCCTGACGACATCACCCGCGCCTGGCACGTCGTCGACGCCGATGGCGCGGTCCTCGGTCGCCTCGCGTCCGAGGTCGCCACGCTCCTGCGCGGGAAGCACAAGCCCATCTGGGCACCCCACATCGACACCGGCGACCACGTCATCGTGGTCAACGCCTCACGGCTCGACGTGAGTCCGCGCAAGCTCGCCGACAAGAGGTACTACCGCCACTCGGGCTACCCGGGCGGCCTGCGCGAAGAGTCGCTCGAGCATCTGCTCGGCCGCGACCCCGAGCGCGTCGTGCGCGTCGCAGTGCGCGGCATGCTGCCCAAAGGCCGCCTCGGCCGCGCCATGATCGGCAAGCTCAAGGTCTACCCGGGGCCGACCCACCCCCACGCCGCCCAGCAGCCGACCCCGAGGGCTCTCACCTCGGCGCGGCGTGCCGGCTGAAGGAGTTCGTCGTGCCCAAGCCTCTGATCCAGACAACCGGACGCCGCAAGTCGGCCGTCGCTCGCGTCCGGGTCCGTCCCGGTACGGGTGTGGTCATGATCAACGGGCGTGCCGTCGAGGCCTACTTCCCGGTGCCCACCCACCGTCAGCACTCGACGGAGGCACTCCGGGTGTCCCAGACCGCCGATGTGTACGACGTCGACGCCACCATTCATGGTGGCGGCGTCAGCGGCCAGGCCGGTGCGCTGCGTCTCGGCATCGCTCGGGCGCTCGTCGCCCTCGACGACGAGCTGCGCCCCACGCTCAAGAAGGCCGGCCTCCTCGTGCGCGACGCGCGCGAGAAGGAGCGCCGCAAGTACGGGCTCAAGAAGGCCCGCAAGGCGCCCCAGTACTCGAAGCGGTAGCCGCGCCTCGTGGCGCACGGCATCTGATGTGACATTGCGCTTTGGTACCGACGGGATTCGCGGCCTCGCGAACCGTGAGCTGACTCCCGAGCTCGTCACCGCGCTCGGCCGTGCTGCCGCACGAGTGCTCGGGGCCAGTGTCCCGTTCGTGGTCGGGCGCGACACGCGTCGTTCCGGACCGCTCCTCCAGGCCGCCCTGGTCGCCGGCCTGTGCGCCGAGGGTGCGAACGTCGACTTGGCCGGCGTGCTCCCGACCCCGGGCGTCGCGCACCTGGCCAAGGCGCGCAACGCGCCGGCCGCCGTGATCTCCGCGAGTCACAATCCGTTCGAGGACAACGGCGTCAAGCTCTTCGCGCCCGGGGGTCGCAAGGTCACCGAAGAGCTCGAGCGTCACATCGAAGGCGAGCTGCGCGCCCTGGCGACCAGCGTGCCCGGGGCCGGACCGACGGGTGGCGCGGTCGGTGTCGACCGTCCGCTCAAGGATCCGCTCGACGAGTACGTGCACCATGTCGTCGGTGCGCTCGAAGGTCGGCGACTTGACGGAATCACGATCGTCCTCGATTGCGGAAACGGTGCCGCGTTCCGATCCGCACCGCGGATCTTCCGTGAGCTCGGGGCCGACATCGAGGTGATCAACGCGCAACCCGACGGCACGAACATCAATCGGAGGTGCGGCTCCACCGATCCGGCCGAGCTGCAGGCGGCCGTGCGTGCCTCGGGAGCGCGCGCCGGGCTCGCCTTTGACGGTGACGGCGACCGGGTCGTCGCGGTCGACGAACGCGGGGCGGTGATGGACGGCGACCAGCTCATGGCGGTGTGTGCTCTCGACCTGAAGGAACGCGGCCGGCTCCGGGGGAACGCGGTCGTCGCGACGGTCATGTCGAACCTCGGCCTCCGTCGGTGCCTTGCCGCGCACGAGATCGAGTTCGTCGAGGTGCCCGTCGGCGATCGGCAGGTGCTCGACGAACTCGAGCGGAGGAACCTTGCGCTCGGGGGCGAGCAGTCGGGCCACATCATCTTCACCGACGCGGCGATGACCGGCGACGGCGTCTTGACCGGCGCGTTCGTCCTCGATGTCGTGCACGGGACCGGTCACTCCCTCTCGTTGCTGGGCGGTGTCATGCAGCGCTTTCCCCAGATCTTGCGCAACGTCGCGGTAGGCGATCGGAGCGGGCTCGAGAAGGACTCGGTGTTCTGGGACGAAGCCCACGCGATCGACCAGGAGCTCGCGCCCGATGGACGCGTCCTGGTGCGCCCCTCCGGCACCGAGCCGGTCGTGCGCGTGATGGTCGAGGCCCCGAGTGTCGAGCGGGCGGAGCTCGTCGCCGACCGGCTCGTCGACGCGGTCGAACGGGCCTGCGGCGTGGCTGCCCCGGCCCTCTAGGCTGGCTCACGCATGTGCGGGATCGTTGGGGTCGTTCGTCGCCGTAGCTCTCGCGTTCCGCCCGAGATCGCACCGCTCGTCGCCGAGCTCGACGCCTGCGTGGCCCGCCTCGATGGCGGGGTGGCCAACGTCGACGACCTCGAGGCCGCCGCGGCGGCAGTCGAGCGCGTCGACGCTGCCCTGCGGGGCGTGCCGGGTGTGCGCGCGCTGCTCGCCGACCGCGCCGGAGCGCTCGCGATCGAGCACCGGGTCGATGCCATCACCGCCGTGCTCCACGCCGCAGAAGCCGCGCTCGACGCAGGTGTCATCGGATCCGACCTGGAGGCCGTGAACGCTGCGTTGCTGCGGACCAAGGACGCCGCGTGGGCGGTGCGCAACGATCGCCTGCGCAACGCCCGAGCGGTCGGCGACCTGGCCGGGGCCGACGCCGGGATCGCGGCAATCGAGGCGTGCACGTCGGTCCAGGTCGCGCTGTCGGCTCTCGACCGCCTCGAGGTGCGGGGTCGCGACTCGGCCGGTCTGCACCTTCTCGTGCGAAACCACGCGCTCGACTTCACCGACGGTGCGGTTGTCGGGCTGCTGGCCCGCCGAACCGCCGACCCGCTCTTCGAAGACGGGGCGGTGCGCACCCCGGACGGCTTGCTCTCGGTCGTGTACAAGGCGGCCGCCGAGATCGGTGAGCTCGGCGACAACACCCGGCATCTCCGTACGGCGATCCGCGACGACGCACTGCTGCACCTCGCGCTCGCGAACGACGCGGCCGAGGTGGTGGTGCTCGGGCACACTCGGTGGGCGAGCGTTGGGATCATCTCGGAGCCGAACGCTCACCCGCTCAACTCCGAAGAGCTCGGTCGTGACGATGGCCCGTACGTCGTCGGTGCGCTCAACGGCGACGTCGACAATTTCGCCGACCTGACCGCACTCGAGGGCCTGTCCGTCCCAGCCGAGATCACAACGGACGCGAAGGTGATTCCCACGCTCGTGTCGCACCACCTCGGCGCGGGCGCCTCTCCCGCCGAGTCGTTCCGGGCGACCGTTGCCACGCTCGAGGGATCGGTGGCGATCGGTGCGAGCGAGGTCGTCGCGCCCGACCGGCTGTTCCTGGCGCTGCGTGGGAGCGGCCAAGCGCTCTACGTCGGTCTCGCCGAGGACGCGTTCGTGGTCGCCAGCGAACCGTACGGACTCGTCGAGGAGACCTCGACGTACCTGCGCCTCGACGGCGAGACGCCGGCCGATGCGTCGCGAGCCGGGGCGACACGTGGGCAGATCGTCGTCCTCGACACCGAGCACGCCGGGACCATCGCGGGGTTGGACCGGGTCGCGTACGACGGCACGGCGCTGCCGGTCGGCGAGGACGAACTCCAACACGCGCAGATCACGACTCGCGACATCGACCGGGGCAACTTCGCGCACTTCCTGCTCAAGGAGATCTCGGAGGCGCCGGCGTCGTTCCGCAAGACGCTGCGGGGCAAGGTCGTCGAGGATGATGACCAGCTCCGGGTGACGCTCGGCCCCGAGACGCTCCCCGACGCACTGCGTGCCCGACTCGCCTCCGGGGAGATCCGACGGGTCGCCATCATCGGTCAGGGCACCGCCGCCGTCGCCGGTCGCAGCCTCGCCGCGATCTTGCGGGTCGCAGTCGACGGTCATGTGCTCGTGGAGCCGATGCTGGCGACCGAGCTCTCGGGGTTCGGTCTACGCGACGACATGCGCGACACGCTGATCGTCGCGATCAGCCAGAGCGGAACCACAACCGATACCAACCGCACGGTCGATGTGGCCCGTGACCGGGGCGCGTTCGTGATCGGGATCGTCAATCGTCGCAACAGTGATCTGGTCGACAAGTCCGACGGCGTGCTCTTCACATCCGACGGACGCGATGTCGAGATGAGCGTTGCGTCGACCAAGGCGTTCTATGCCCAGATCGCGGCCGGTGCCCTGCTCGCAGTGGCAATCGCCGACGCGCTCAGCGCGCTCGACGCCGTGTGGGCGCACCGCTTGCTCGCGGGCCTGCGCGAGCTTCCCGACGCGATGAGCGAGCTCATCGACCGTCGGGACGAGATCGCCATCGTGGCCCAGCGCCACGTGCTGCGTCGCCGGTACTGGGCGGTCGTCGGCAACGGTGCGAACTCGATCGCGGCGAACGAGATCCGGATCAAGCTCTCGGAGCTCTGCTACAAGGCGATCGCCTGCGACGTCACCGAGGACAAGAAGCACATCGACCTGTCGTCCGAGCCGCTGATCATCGTGTGTGCTGCCGGGCTCGTCGGCTCGAACGCCGACGACGTCGGAAAGGAAGTCGCGATCTACCGGGCACACCGTGCCGCCCCGATCGTGATCGCGAACGACGCGACTCGGTATCCGGCTGCACTCGAGACGATCGCGGTGCGCGCGGTGCATCCCGAGCTCGACTTCGTGCTTGCCACCGTCGCGGGTCACCTGTTCGGGTACGAGGCCGCCCTGGCAATCGACGCGTCGGCGCGGCCGCTGCGCGAAGCTCGAGCCGGCGTCGAGGCCATGGCACCCGGGACGCCCGAAGGCCTGCTCGATCGGCTCGCACCGGCGATCGAGCGGTCGGCGCGGACCTTCTTCGACGGCCTGCGCGCCGGGGGATACGACGGCACCCTCGAGGCGAGCACGGCGGTCCGGCTCGCGTCGCTGCTGCGCTACGCGACGGGCGGTGTGTCGCTCGATTCCTACGAGGTCGAGCACGGCAAGGTCGGAGTCCCGAGCACGGTGGTGCAGGACCTCACCGCCGCGCTGACCAAGGGCATCGAGGAGCTCACGCGCCCGGTCGACGCGATCAAGCATCAGGCGAAGACCGTGACCGTCGGCATCTCGCGCTCGGACGAGACGCTCCTCCAGGCACCCCTCGTGCGCCAGGTGCTCGCCGCAGGCGCACCACGCGACGGTTTGAGCTATCGCTCGCTTCGGACCCTCGTTGATCTCGACCCGGCCGTCGAAGCCGTGACCGGCTACACCCGCTACCGCATCGAGGGCGACGTCGTCGCCGACACTGCGACGCTGCACGTGCTCGACAAGGGTGGAGTCGCCGCTGGGCTCGTGTCGCGCTCGGAGTCCGACCCGCAGCTGCGGGGAACGAAGCACCGCGTCGCACGCCAACGCGAGGTGACCGCGGTCAGCGGACGAAGCGACGGGCGGACCCTTGTGATCGTCCCTGAGGTGAAGCAGAACGAGACGGTCGGCCTGACGCTCCTGCATGTTCGGTTCGCGGATCACCTTGCGCCCGCGGTGATCCGCGCCGTCCTCCAGGGCTACCAGAGTCGCTACGCAGCGCTGAAGGACGCGGTCACCGAGACCGAGCCCATCTTCGACGACGCGCGCCTCGGGACCATCTCCGTGACGGATCTGCTGACCGCGCCGGTCAACGTGCTCGCGGAGCGCTGGAGCACCTCGACCTCGGAGTGAGGGGGCGAGCCAATGATCGTGGGTCTGGGAACCGACTTGGTGGAGGTCGCGCGGTTCCGGCTCGCGTTGGAGCGTCGAGCCGCGTTGGCGGAGCGGCTGTTCAGCGACGACGAGCGAGCGTACGCCTTCCAACAGAAGGATCCGAGCAAGAGCCTCGCGGCGCGCTTCGGGGCGAAGGAGGCAGTGATGAAGGCGATGGGCGTCGGCCTCTGGAAGTTCCGGTTCCGCGACGTCGAGGTCGTGCGCGCGAAGAGCGGAGCCCCATCGATCTCCCTCACCGGTCGTGCCGGGGAGATGGCCACTGAGCGCGGGATCACCACATGGCACCTGTCACTCACCCACACCGAGACGACTGCCATGGCGGTTGCGATCGCGATGAGCGTCTGACGATGGAACCGGTCCTGACGCCGGCCGAGATGGGCGAAGCCGATCGCCGAGCGATCGCGGCCGGAACTCCCGCCCGAGTGCTCATGGATCGCGCCGGGCGTGCCGTCGCCTGGGAGGTTCGTCGTGTCCTCGGTTCCACCTATGGCCATCGCGTGGCGGTCGTGTGTGGGAAGGGGAACAACGGCGGTGACGGACTGGTCGCGGCGCGTGTCCTGTCGGGATGGGGGGTGCGCGTCGAGGTGGTCGACCTCAGCCCCGCACTCGACGAGGCCACCGCCGGTGCGGCACTCGATCGAGCGGATCTGCTCGTCGACGCCATGTACGGCACCGGCTTTGTCGGCACGCTCGACGGCGTCGCCGCGTACGTCGCTCGCCGCAGCACCGGGATCACGACCGTCGCGATCGATGTGCCCTCGGGCGTGGACGGGCTCACCGGCCTCGCTCCGGGCGACGTCGTGCACGCGGACTCGACGGTCACCTTCGCCGCCCGCAAGCCCGGCCTGTGCTTCGAGCCCGGGCGCAGCTGTGCCGGTGAGGTCCGGGTGATCGACATCGGCATCGATGTCGGCGAGCCCGCGCTGGCACTGACCGACGCGAGCGATCTCCGACGCGGGCTGGTCAGAATCGATCCGACCGCACACAAGTGGACGTCGGCCCTCCTGGTCGTGGGCGGCTCGGGCGGGATGATCGGGGCGCCGCTGCTCGTCAGCCACGCGGCGATGCGGGTCGGCGCAGGGATCGTCTGGTGCGCGATCCCCGGGAACGACGCTGCCGCGCGTGCCTCGGGCGGCGAGGTCGTCACCAAGGCGCTCCCGGCGACGGACGACGGCGCGCTCACTGGGCTCGGTGAGCTGAGCAACGCGGTCGTGCGCTTCCGCGGTGTGGTCGTCGGCCCCGGCCTCGGTGGCGCACCCGCAACGCGTGCCGCGGTACGCGACCTTGTCGGACGGATCACGATTCCGTTGGTGCTCGATGCCGACGGACTCAACGCGTTCGAGGGAGATGCCGGGATCATCTCCCAGCGCTCGGCTCCGACGATCCTGACGCCGCACGCCGGGGAGTACGCGCGCATCGCGGGCGAGCCGGTGGGCGACGACCGTGTCGCCGCCGCCCGGCACCTGGCGAGGATGACCGGCACGGTCGTGCTCCTCAAGGGTCCCGGCACCGTCGTCGCCGAACCCGGCGGGCGGACCGCCATCAACCGCCACGACGGTCCGTGGCTCGCCACCGCGGGCAGTGGCGATGTGCTCTCGGGGATCGTCGGCGGGCTGCTCGCACGGGGCCTCCAGCCGTTTGAGGCCGCGGCCGGCGGCGCGTTCCTGCACGCCTGCGCAGCAGATCGGGCCGGGCATACTGGATTGCTCGCCGGCGACCTCGTCGGCGCGCTCCCGAGCACCCTCGAAAGCCTGGAGCACTGATGTCCAGCGAGACGCCCGGCCTTCGCCCCGTGTGGGGAGAGATCGATCTCGATGCGGTGCGGGCCAACACTCGCGTGCTCGCACAGCTCGCTCGGCCCGCGTCGCTGCTCGCAGTCGTGAAGGCCGACGGGTACGGGCACGGCGCGGTGCCGGTGGCGCGTGCCGTACTCGACGCGGGGGCGACCTGGCTCGGGGTCGCGCTGGTCGAGGAAGGCGCCGCGCTGCGAGACGGAGGCGTCGACGCCCCGATCCTGGTGCTGTCCGAACCGGCGCCCGCGGCCGCGGGCGCGGTCGTCGCGCATCGACTCACGCCGGTCGTCTACACCCCCGCCGCCATCGAGGCGCTCGCCAAGGCAGTGGTCGACTCCGGCGGCGACACGCCCCTGCCGGTGCACCTCAAGGTCGACACCGGGATGCACCGCGCCGGTTGCACCGTGGAGGATGCCCTTGGTCTCGTCGACGCCATCGGAGCCCGCCCCGAACTCACCCTCGAAGGGATCTGCACGCACTTCGCAGTTGCCGACGAACCCGACCATCCCTACACCACCGACCAGGTCGCACGCTTCGACGCGTTGCTCGACGACCTCGACCACGCCGGGACGCGACCGCCCGTGGTGCACGCGGCGAACTCCGCCGCGCTCCTCTCCGGGCCGAGTGCGCACTACGACCTGGTGCGCGTCGGGATCGCACTCTACGGTGTCCCGCCGGCGGACGCCTTGGCGGACCGGGTCGAGCTGCGGCCCGTGCTGTCCCTGCGTGCTCAGGTCGCCCACGTGAAGGAGCTCCCGGCGGGGTCGCGCGTCTCGTACGGACTGCGCTACGAGCTGGGCCGCGCCGGGCGGATCGCGACCGTGCCGGTCGGCTATGCGGACGGGGTGCCGCGCAACTTGGGCCTGGTCGGGGGCGAGGTGCTCGTGCGCGGCCGCCGGTTCCCCGTCGCCGGCACGGTGACGATGGACCAGCTGATGGTCGATGTCGGCGACACTCCGGTCGAGGTCGGCGACGTCGTCGTGCTGCTCGGTCGTCAGGGCGACGAGGAGATCACCGCGGGCGAGTGGGCGCGGCGTCTCGGGACCATCGCGTACGAGATCGTCACCGGGATCGGGCCGCGCGTCCCCCGACGGTACGTCGGATGAGTTCCCGCACGCGGGCGCTCAGGGTGGCCGGTGTCGGGACCGGCGTCGCCCTCGGGGCGGTGGGTGCGGCGATCGGCGTGGAGCGCGCCGTCGTGCGCAGCCTCCGCCATCGTTCAGATCCTGATGCCGGTCGGCTTGGGTCACTCGTGTTCGACGAGGCCCGACGCCTCCCGAGCCACGACGGGGGCAGCATCTACACCGTGAGCCGGGGCAGTGGCCCGACCTTCGTGTTCTCGCACGGTGTCACGATCGACTCGCGGGTGTGGGTCAAGCAGTTCGCGGCGCTTCCCGACGCGGGGGTGCGGGTGGTGGCCTTCGATCACCGGGGTCACGGCGAGTCGGTCCTCGGGCAGAGCGGTCACTCGATCGAGAACCTCGCGTTCGACGTTCAGAGCGTGCTCGAAGGGCTCGATCTCAGCGATGTCGTGCTCGTCGGGCATTCGATGGGTGGTGTCGCGGCGCAGGCCTTCGCCATCGACCACCCCGACGTCGCGCGTGAGCGTGTGCGCGGCCTCGTGCTGCTCTCGACGTTTGCTCGGACACCGTTGGCGGTCGCGCGACCTTTCCGAGGGATCACCGAGCGCATGGCCGGGTGGGTCGACGTCGCCGCGCTGATGCGCCGACCCAACCTCGGTACCGCGCTCGCGCGCATCGGCTTCGGTCGGGAGCCCGTGGCGAGCCACGTCGAGCTGGCTCGCCAGATGTTCGCCGCGTGCTCGACCGAGACCGTCCAGGACGCGATCGTCCCGCTCATGGGGCTCGACCTCGTGGACCAGCTCGATCGGATCGATCGCCCAACGCTCGTGATCGGCGGGACCGCCGATGTGCTCGCGCCCCCGGCCGAATCGCGCCAGCTCGCTCGCCACATCCGAGGAGCGCGCCTGGAGCTGATCAAGCGGGCCGGGCACCACATCATGCTCGAGCGTGCCGAGGAGTTCGACGAGCTGCTGCTCGCCTTCTCCCGGGAGCTCAGAGCCCGAGCCCTCGGAGCCGACGGCGATCGCTCACGCGCCGGTTCGTCTGCGGCCGGCGAGTGAGCACGACCAGCCCTTCACAGCTCGTGCCGGGCGTGTCCGTCGGGCACTGGACCGGCTCGGGGACCGGCGTCACGGTCGTGCTCTGCCCCCCCGGGACCATCGGATCGGGCGAGGTGCGGGGCGGCGCGCCCGCGACTCGGGAGACCGCGCTCCTCGCGCCCGAGCGCACTGTGGAGCAGGTCGACGCAGTGGTGTTCGCGGGCGGCTCCGCGTTCGGGCTCGCGGCCGCCGACGGCGTCACCGATTGGCTGGCCGAGCACGAGCGGGGCTTCGTGACGCGCGGTGGGTTCGTGCCGATCGTCCCGACTGCGGCGATCTTCGACCTGCTGACCGCCACCGAGCGTCCCGGGCCGCTCGAAGGCCGAGCCGCGATCGAGGCGGCCGCGACCGGCACGGTGATCATGACGGGTCGAATCGGAGCCGGCCGGGGCGCGACCGTCGGCAAGTGGCGCGGCCCGCAGCACGCGGTGCCCGGAGGGCTCGGGGTCGCGCGTGCCCGGGTCGGCGACGCCAACGTCGGGGCGATCGCGGTGGTGAACGCGCTCGGCGACGTGGTCGACGAGCACGGGCAGCCACTGGCGGCCTCGGGCGCACCGGCCGACGCCGAAGCGTTCCCGGAGGCCGATCCGTTCGCGGGTGAGGCGACCACGCTCGTCGCGGTCGCGACCGACGCGCGCTGCTCCAAGGCCGACTGCTTCCTTCTCGCCCAGAGCGGGCACCTCGGAGTCGCGCACGCGATCCGTCCGTCGCACACGCGCCACGATGGCGACCTCGTCGTCGCTCTGGCCACGGGCGTCGTCGCGGCGAACCTCGATCGTCTGCGGGTCGCGACGACCGAGGTCGTGGCTGAGGCGGTCCGCCACGCCGTGCGCCAGGATGACGCGTCGTGACCCTGCTCGACGATCCGGCGCCGACCTGGTCCTCGTGGGACGAGCTCGAGCGAGATGCCCTCGTGTGCACCAAGTGCGCACTGGCGGCAGGGCGGACGCAGGTCGTGTTCGGTGTCGGTGATCAGGACGCCGATCTCGTCTTTGTGGGTGAGGGTCCGGGCGCCGAGGAGGATCGTCAGGGTGTCCCCTTCGTCGGCCGGTCGGGATCGCTGCTGACCCGGCTGATCGAGGGTATCGGGATGACCCGCGACGACGTCTACATCTGCAATGTCGTGAAGTGCCGCCCGCCGGGAAACCGCGATCCACTCCCGGGGGAGATCACCTCCTGTCGTCCGTACCTCGAGGCGCAGCTCGAACTGGCCGAGCCGACCGTCATCGTGACGCTCGGGAACTTCGCCACGAAGCTCCTCCTCGACACCAAGGAGGGGATCACCAGACTGCGCGGCCGTGAGTTCCCGGCCCGGAGCGGCACCGCGGTGTTGCTCCCAACGCTCCACCCGGCCGCGGTGCTGCGAGGTGGCGGCCCGACGCTCGCGCAGGCGCGGGCCGACTTTGTCCTGGTCAAACGGGCGCTCACGCGGGCCCGATCATGACCGGCCGCAGTGTCATGACCCACTCGGCGGCCCAGACCCGCGCCCTCGGGCGAACGGTGGGTGCTGTGCTCGAAGCAGGCGACGTCGTGTTGCTCGCCGGCGAGATGGGCGCGGGGAAGACCCAGCTGGCCAAGGGGATCGCCGACGGGCTCGAGGTCACCGAGCCGGTGGTGAGCCCGACCTTCACGATCGCACGGGAGTACGACGGGCGGCTGCCGATGGTGCACGTCGACGTGTACCGCCTCGATCGCGCCCAGGAGGTGCTCGACCTCGGGCTCGACGACACCGGTGACGACGTGGTCACCGTGGTCGAGTGGGGCGACGTTGCCGGCGCGTACCTTCCCGCCGAGCGGCTCGAGATCCGGCTCGAGATCCCGCTCGAGATGGTCGGTGGCGCGGGCTGCGCCGACGACGATCGGGTCGTGACGATCACCCCGACCGGACGCACCTGGCAGGGTCGGGGCGAGCGCCTCGCGACCGTGCTCGGGACCGCGTGGGGGACGGTGTCGTAGAGGTGCTGGTGCTGGCGATCGACACTTCGACAGCGCAGGTGGCGGTGGCGATCGGCGACGCCGGCGAGGTGCGGGGCGAGGTGCGGCTCGTCGGCGGTCGACGCCATGCCGAGCAGCTGGCACCGGCGATCCACTCGCTCGTCGAGTGGACGGGGGTGCGCCTCGATGAGCTCGCCGCGATCGCCGTGGGCATCGGTCCCGGGCTGTTCACCGGCCTCCGTGTGGGAGTGACCACCGCGAAGGTCATGGCCCAGGCCCTGCGCGTCCCGGTGGTCGCCGTCCCCAGCCTCGACCTCGTGGCCTACCCGGTGCGCCACACGAGCCGCATGGTGGTCGCGACGCTCGACGCCCGTCGACGCGAGGTGTTCCACGCGTCGTATCGCCCGGTCCCGGGCGGGGTGCAGCGCATCACGGAGTTCGCGGTCGCACCGCCGGTCGAGCTCGTGGCCCAGCTCGAGGCCGGCGGCGATGAGGTGCTGCTCGTCGGCGACGGCGTGGCGGCATACCCGCAGGTGTTCGCCGAGTACGAGCGCGCCGAGTTCGCAGGCCCGGAGTTCGCGAGGCCCAGTGTTGGGGCCTTGGTGGCGCTCGCGACGGCCGCGGTCGAGCGCGAGGTGTTCGAGACGCCGTGGGACGTGCGGCCCCTCTACCTGCGCGAGAGCGACGCCGAGCTCAACTGGTCGGCGAGCGGGCGTCCTCGATGACGATCTCGCCCCCGCTCACGGTGCACCTGACGCCCATGCGCCGGCGCCATCTGCGGTCCGTGCTCCGCATCGAGGAGCAGGTCTACCCGCGCCCATGGAGTCAGACGCTCTTCCTCTCGGAGCTCGCCCTGCATGCGACCCGCTCGTACTTCGTCGCACGAGTGGGACGTGAGGTGGTCGGCTACGCCGGGCTGATGCTCTCGCTGGAAGACGGGCACGTGACGACGATCGCCGTCGCCCCGAAATGGGCCCGCCACCAGATCGGGACCCGACTGCTGCTCGCGCTCGCACGAGAGGCACTCGAGCGCGACGCCCGGAACCTCACCCTCGAGGTGCGAGTGTCGAACAAGGGCGCGCAGTTCCTGTATCGCCGCTTCGGCTTCGCGCCGGTGGGGGTTCGCAAGAACTACTACCCCGAGACGAACGAGGACGCGCTCGTGATGTGGGTCCACGGAATCGACACGGGCGACTACGCCGCACTGCTCACACGCATCGAGCACGGGATCAGTGGCGAGACCCTCTACGACGATCCGAGACGCTGGTGAGGATCCTGGGGATCGAGACGTCGTGCGACGAGACGGCAGCAGCCGTCGTCGACGACGGGCGCTTCGTCGTGTCGTCGGTCGTTTCGAGTCAGGTCGATCTGCACGCCCGGTTCGGAGGGGTGGTGCCCGAGATCGCGAGCCGGGCCCACGTCGAGCTCGTCGGTCCGGTCGTGGCCGACGCGCTCGGCGAGGCCGGGGTCGATCTGTCCGGGGTCGACGCGGTCGCGGCCTGTCACGGCCCCGGCCTCGCGGGCGCACTGCTCGTCGGCGTGAGCGCCGCGAAGGCGCTCGCCCTCGTCGCCGACGTGCCCTACGTCGGCGTCAACCACCTCGAGGCGCACCTGTACGCGGCGTGGCTCGAGGAGCCCGAGCTGTTGCCACCACTCGCGGTGTTGATCGCGTCGGGTGGTCACACCCTGGTGGTGATCGTCGAGGACCACGGTCGCTACCGGGTGGTGGGCCAGACGCTCGACGACGCGGCCGGCGAGGCCTTCGACAAGGTCGCGCGCTTCCTCGGCCTTGGCTATCCGGGGGGGCCGGCGATCGACCGGCTGGCTCGCGAGGGTTCGCCCGACGCGATCGCGTTCCCTCGATCGATGGCCGGCGAGCCCGACTTCTCGTTCTCCGGGCTGAAGACCGCGGTCGTGGGACACGTCCGCAAGCATCCCGAGAGCACGACGGCCGATGTGGCCGCGTCGTTCCAGGCGGCCGTGGTCGACCAGCTGGTCGCCAAGCTCGTGAGCGCGGCCGACGCGGCCGACGCCCCGGCCCTGGTCCTTGGTGGTGGCGTCGCCGCGAACTCGGCGCTGCGGGCCCGGGTCGAGGAGGTCGCGGCCGCGACCGGACGGCGCGCGTTTGTGCCACCGGCAGCGCTGTGCACGGACAACGCGGCGATGATCGCCGCGACGGCTTGGTGGCGCCTCGGCTCCGATGGCCCCACCCCGCTGGACAGCGGCGTGGACCCAGGCTTGGCCCTGCCGAGCACCGCCTGACCCCTGCAGATGCGTCCGAACGGCCCCGGCGCCGAAGGCGCCGTGGGCGCGATCCCGGTCGGCTTGCCGGGGACCACTGGGTGCGGGTATCTTGGAGCGTTAGCACTCGCCGCTCGCGAGTGCCAGCGACCGATCCGCCGTGAGCGCCGCAGGAGGCGAAACGAATGAAGCTTCAGCCGCTGGATGACCGCATCGTCGTCCGGTCCAACGAGCCCGAGGAGACCACGGTCAGTGGCCTCGTCATCCCCGACACCGCCAAGGAGAAGCCCCAGCAGGGCGAGGTCCTTGCGGTGGGTCCGGGCCGTCGCGCCGAGAACACCGGCGAGATCGTCCCGATGGACGTCAAGGTGGGTGACACCGTCGTCTACTCGAAGTACGGCGGCACCGAGATCGCCGTCGACGGTGAGGATCTGCTGATCCTCACGAGCCGCGACGTGCTCGCCAAGGTGGGCAAGTAGGCACGAGCCTCGGCTCGCACGATCTCGCTCCATCGATCTCGACCCCCGGGTTCGCCCCGGGGGCCGAGGCGCGTCAGGAGCCGTCGGTGACGCTGGTCAGCGCGGTGGCTTTCGCCCAGCGGTAGTCGGCCTTGCCATTCGGAGCGCGCGGGATCACGTCGACCATCACGATGTGGCGGGGTCGCTTGTAGCGGGCAAGGTGACTGCCCGCAGCCTCGATGTCCGCGTGTTCGAGCGACGCGCCGGCTTCGGCCGAGACGACCGCGGCGACGGCCTCGCCGAAGCGATCGTCGGGGACGCCGACGACCACGCAGTCACGCACACCGTCGAGTGACTTGAGCGCTTCCTCCACCTCCTCGGGGTAGATCTTCTCGCCCCCCGAGTTGATGCACACCGAGCCGCGCCCGAGCAGCGTGATGCGGCCATCGGCCTCGACCGTCGCCCAATCGCCGGGCACCGAGTACCGGATGCCGTCGAACACGCGGAACGTCCCGGCCGACTTCTGTTCGTCCTTGTAGTACCCGGAAGGGAGGAAGCCTCCGAGCGCGAGCATCCCGCGTTCGCCGGATCCGGGTTCCACCGGTCGACCGTCCTCGGTGAGGACCTTCGTGTGTGTCCCGATCGTGAACTCGGCGGTCGTGACCGCTTGCCCGGGTGCGGTGAGGCTGGACGCGAAGCCGACACCCTCGCTGGATCCGAGGGTGTCGAGGCAGAAGACCGGCTGATGCTCGATCAGCGCCTGCTTCACCGGCGCGCTCCACATCACCCCCGAGCTCACGACCAGCACGAGCGACGACAGGTCATAGGGCTCGTCGCGGGCCGCGGCTTCGTCGAGCGCCACCACCATGGGCTTGGCGAACGCGTCACCGACGATCGCGATCTGGGTGACGCCGTCGCGCGCCACGACCCGCCAGAGCTCATGCGCGTCGAAGTGCCGTCCATCGAGGGTCACGACGGTGCCGCCGCAGAACAGGGTCTGCATCGAGGTCATGCCCCCGGTCCCGTGCATGAGCGGCGACGCGGGGAGGTGGACGGGCGCCCGCCCCCGGTCGATGATGGCCAGCGCGGCCGCGGCGGCCTCCGCCGGGTTCGTGGGGATCGCTTCACCCAGCACCGGGTACACGGACTCGGCGAGCGTTCCGAACAGGTCCTCGCTGCGCCACATCACGCCCTTGGGCATGCCGGTGGTGCCACCGGTGTAGACGAACCACAGGTCGTCACCCGTTCGCTCGATCCGCGCGGCCGGCTCGTGGTCCGCGATCAGGTCCTCGTAGCGCAATGCGCCGTCGATGTGGGCGGAGCCGTCGTCGACCTGGACGATCGCACGCAGGGTCGGGCATCGATCGCGCACGGCGGCGACTCGGTCGCCGAGCTCGCCGTGGAACACGAGCACCTCGGCGTCGGCATTGTCGATGAGGTACTCGAGCTCGTCGTCCAGGTAGCGGTAGTTGACGTTCACGTGGACGGCTCGGGCCTTGAAGGTGGCGAACTCCACCTCGAGGTACTCACTCGAGTTGAAGAGGTAGAGCGCGACCTTGGCGTCGGGTCGGATCCCGAGCGCGGTGAACGCGGCCGCGAGCCGGGCGGCCCGGTCGTCGAACTGCTGCCAGGTGCTGCGCCGGTCGCCCTGCACGAGCACGACACGGTCGGGGACGGCGTCGGCGACCGCCTCCCAGACGTTGGCGATGTTCCAATCCATGGTGGGGAGCCTACGCGTGAGCCGGATCGGAGCAGCCGAGTGTCCCGAGCGCGGCCGGAGGTAGCGCGACCAGAAGTCGCGACCAGAAGTTAGGTTCTTGCCCATGACGGATCGAGGGGGGAGCCAGCGCATTCCGCGGCCCGCTTCGGCCCGGGCCGGCCGTTCGCCGGCGTGGGCCCACGTCGAGCCCGGCGACCGGCGATTCTCGCTCGCGGACGTCCGCAACGCCGCCACGAGGTTCGCGGCACCCCGGCGGATCGAGGCCCCCGGCACGGCACGGCCGGCCGCCGTCCTGGTGGCGTTCTTCGAGGAGGACGACGAGGCCCGGGTCATCCTGACCAAGCGTCCCGAGACGATGCCGTCGCACCAGGGCGAGATCGCCTTCCCCGGTGGGAAGTTCGAGCCCGGCCTCGACCGGAGCCTGGAGGACACCGCGTTACGGGAAGCCCACGAGGAGATCGGTCTCGACCCCTCACAGGTCGAGGTCGTCGCCGAGCTCACCAGCATGACGACCGTGGCCGGACGCTTCGTGCTCACGCCGTTCGTGGGCCTGCTCGACGGGCGTCCCGTCCTCGCCCCGGACCTCACGGAGGTGGTCTCGGTCTTCGACGTCTCCGTGTCGGAGCTCCTCGACGACGCCGCGTACCGGGAGGAGCGGTGGGACCTCCCCGTCGAGCTCGGACCCGAGGCCGGCCTCGATCGGCCCATCCACTTCTTCGAGCTCCCGGGCGAGACGGTCTGGGGTGCGACCGCCCGCATTCTCGCCGACTTCCTCGAACACCTGGTCGCGACCGGGCGCTGACGCGGCCGCCCCCTGCGAGGAAGCGCCCGACCCGGCTGGTGGCGCCCGGTCCCGATGCCCGTCCGGGCGGGCGGTATCCTCGAAGTTCGGCGGACGAGGGGAGTATCTCGCGTGGAAGTCGAGATCGGGATCGGCAAGTCCGGGCGACGGGCCTACGGGTTCGACGACATCGCGATCGTCCCCAGCCGCCGCACGCGAGATCCCGAGGACGTCGACATCACCTGGGAGATCGACGCGTACAAGTTCGAGCTACCGCTCATCGCGTCGGCGATGGATGGCGTCGTCTCGCCGAAGACCGCGATCGAGCTCGCCGAGCTCGGCGGGCTCGGCTGTCTGAACCTCGAAGGTCTCTGGACGCGCTACGAGGATCCTGAGCCGCTGCTCGAGGAGATCGCTGCGCTCACGCCGGAGAAGGCGACGCGTCGCATGCAGGAGATCTACGCCGAGCCGATGAAGGACGAGCTCATCGGTCAGCGCATCCGTGAGATCAAGGAAGCCGGAGTCACCGCGTGTGCGTCGCTCACACCTCAGCGCGTGGAGCACTTCGCGAAGGCTGTCGTCGACGCGGAGCTCGATCTGCTCGTCATCCAGGGGACGGTCGTCTCGGCCGAGCATGTCTCGAAGGACGAGTCGCGCCAGCCGTTGAACCTGAAGAAGTTCATTCGTGAGTTCGATCTCCCCGTGCTCGTCGGGGGCTGTGCGTCGTACTCCACGGCGCTGCACCTCATGCGCACCGGCGCGGTCGGTGTGCTCGTCGGCGTCGGTCCGGGTCACGCGTGCACGAGCCGAGGCGTGCTTGGCATCGGGGTTCCGCAGGCCACTGCGATCGCCGACGCGGCCGGCGCACGGATCCGCCATCTCGACGAGACCGGTGTCTACGTGCACGTGATCGCCGATGGTGGCATGCGTACCGGTGGCGACATCGCGAAGGCGATCGCGTGCGGTGCCGACGCCGTGATGGTCGGTTCGCCGCTCGCGAGCGCCTACGAGGCCCCCGGGCGGGGCTTCCACTGGGGCATGGCGACGTTCCACCCAACGTTGCCGCGCGGCGCGCGCGTGCAGTCCGGGAACCGGGCGAGCCTCGCCGAGATCCTCGTCGGCCCCGCGCACGAGAACGACGGAAGCCTCAACCTGTTCGGTGCCCTGCGCACGTCGATGGCGACCACCGGGTACGAGACCCTCAAGGAGTTCCAGAAGGCCGAGGTCATGGTGGCGCCGTCGCTGCAGACCGAGGGCAAGGCGCTCCAGCGGGCCCAGGGCGTCGGGATGGGCCGCTGAGCCCGAGCGCATGACCGCCCCGCACGACACGGTTCTCGTCGTCGACTTCGGGGCTCAGTACGCGCAGCTGATCGCACGTCGAGTGCGCGAAGCACGCGTCTACTCCGAGATCGTGCCGCGCACGATGCCGATCGCGGACATGCTGGCCAAGCACCCCAAGGGCATCATCTTCTCCGGTGGTCCCGCGTCGGTGCACGTCGACGATGCACCGACCATCGATCCCGCGATCTACGACGCTGGCGTTCCCGTGCTCGGCATCTGTTACGGCGCGCAGCTCGTCGCGCTGCAGCTCGGCGGCGACGTCGAGCGCACTGGCGGGGGCGAGTACGGGCGCACCTCGATGACGCGTCGCGGCTCCTCGGTGCTGCTCGCCGAGCTCCCCGAGACCCAGAGTGTCTGGATGAGTCATGGCGACGCGATCACTTCGGCGCCTGACGGGTTCGCGGTGACGGCGTCGTCGCCCGGCGCGGCGGTCGCCGCACTCGAGGATCGCGAGCGGGGCGTGTACGGCGTGCAGTTCCATCCCGAGGTCGTCCACACCGAACGGGGTCAAGACGTGCTTCGCGCGTTCCTCTTCGAAGCGTGCGCGTGCCGTCCGACCTGGACGAACATGAACATCATCGAAGAAGCCGTCGCCGAGGTCCGTGGCCAGGTGGGGAGTGAGCGGGTCATCTGCGGGCTCTCGGGCGGGGTCGACTCCGCGGTCGCGGCAGCGCTGGTCCACCGGGCGATCGGCGACCAGCTGACCTGCGTCTTCGTCGACACCGGGCTGCTGCGACTCAACGAGGCGGAGCAAGTCGAGGAGACGTTCCGCTCGCAGTTCCACGTCGACCTCGTGCACGTGAAGGCCGCGGACCGCTTCGTCGGTGCCCTGGCCGGAGTGACCGAGCCGGAGCAGAAGCGCAAGATCATCGGCGAGACCTTCATCCGGGTCTTCGAGGAAGTCGCGAGTGATCTCCAAGACGCGCGGTTCCTCGTGCAGGGGACGCTCTACCCCGACATCGTCGAGTCAGGCGGCGGCGACAACGCGACGATCAAATCGCATCACAACGTGGGTGGGTTGCCCGACGACATGAAGTTCGACCTCGTCGAGCCGCTCCGCGCCCTCTTCAAGGACGAGGTCCGCGCGATCGGTGAGGAGCTCGGCCTCCCGGAGGAGATCGTGTGGCGCCAGCCGTTCCCCGGGCCGGGCCTGGGGGTACGGATCATCGGCGAGGTGACGCCCGAGCGCCTCGACACGCTCCGCCTCGCCGACGCCATCGTGCTCGAGGAGCTCCGCCGGGCTGGTCTCGAGCGCGAGATCTGGCAGAGCTTCGCCGTGCTGCCCGCCGTACGCACGGTGGGCGTGATGGGTGACGGCAGGACGTACGAGTACCCCATCATCATCCGGGCCGTCACGTCCGAGGACGCCATGACCGCCGACTGGGCCCGCCTCCCCCACGACGTGCTCGAGCGGATGGCATCGCGAATCATCAACGAGGTGCCCGGGGTGAACCGGGTCGCCTATGACATCACCAGCAAGCCACCAGGCACCATCGAGTGGGAATAGGCGAGTGGGAATAGGCGAGTGGGAATAGGCGAGTGGGAACAGGCGAGTCCGAACAGGCGAGTGGGAATGGACGAATGGGACTGACAGGAGCGCACAGCATGGATCTCGACACCCTCCGCGCCAACGCCCAGGCGCTCGTCGCGCCGGGCAAGGGAATCCTCGCCGCCGACGAGTCGGGCGGCACGATCAAGAAGCGCTTCGACACGATCAAGGTCGAGTCGACCGAGGAGAACCGGCGCTCGTACCGAGAGCTGCTGTTCAGCACCCCGGGCATCGCCGATCACATCAGCGGCGTGATCCTGTTCGACGAGACGATCCGCCAGTCGGATCGCGCCGGCACGCCCTTCCCGAAGCTGCTGGCCGACCAGGGCATCATCCCGGGCATCAAGGTCGACACCGGAGCCAAGGCGCTCGCGTTGGCCGAAGGTGAGACCGTCACCGAAGGGCTCGACGGACTGCGCGAGCGCCTCGAGGAGTACCACGCGCTGGGGGCGCGATTCGCCAAGTGGCGGGCCACCTACACGATCACCGACGAGACCCCGTCGTCTTACTGCTACGAGGCGAACGCCCACGCACTCGCCCGCTACGCGGCACTCTGTCAGGAGGCGGGGATTGTCCCGATCGTCGAGCCTGAGGTGCTCATGGAGGGCTCGCACTCCATCGATCGGTCCAGTGACGTCACTGCCGAGGCGCAGGCTGCGCTGTTCTACGAGCTGCACCGCAACCGCGTGCTGTTCGAGGGCGTGCTGCTCAAGCCGAACATGGTGCTCTCGGGGTACGACGTGAAGACCCCGGCCTCGGACGAGGAGGTCGCGGCGCACACCGTCCGCTGCTTCCGCTGGACGGTGCCCGCCGCGGTGCCCGGGATCGTGTTCCTCTCGGGGGGTCAGACCGACGAGCAGGCGACCAACCGCCTCAACGAGATGAACAAGCTCGGTCCGCACCCGTGGGAGCTGTCGTTCTCGTACGGCCGGGCGCTCCAAGCCCCGGTGCTGAAGGCCTGGAAGGGCGATCCCGCGAACGTCGCGACGGCTCAAGCCGCGTTCACGCACCGCGCGAATCTCAACGGTGCCGCCCGATCGGGGAGCTACCGCCCCTCGATGGAGACGGCGTCGTAGCCTTCAGTCCTGCGCCTCAGGCTTCGTCGTCGCGCTCGTTCGCGTCGATGTCGTAGCCGGCGTCGGCGAGACGGGCGAGCAGGCGGTCGCGCACGGAGTCCCCGGGCTGGCGCGCGCGCATCCCGAGGACTCGCCAGCCGTGGCGTGACGAGTAGAGCAACGGTGGTTCCTTGAGTCGTCCGTAGCCGTACCCCGTCACCTCGGCGAAGAAGAGTTCGTGGTCGCGCATGGGCTTGCGCTCGAAGGTCTCGCAGCGCAGCCAGGCGACGCAGTCGCGCACGACCGGCACGCCCTCGATGAGCTCGAGGTACTCCTCTGCGATGTAGCGGAACCTGCGCCCGGGATATGAGAAGTACTGGCCGACATCCACCTGGTCACCGGCGAGGATGGACACGGTGAACTCGCCGCTCTCGACGATGAGCGGGTGCGTGTCGTGCTTGGGCGACACGGAGGCCATGACCACCGGCTCCTCGAAGGCGACCTGACTCACCCAGTGCGACGTGTAGGCGCGCACCACACCGTCGTGCGCCGCCGCCACGACCTGGACGCCCTTGACCATCTGGCCGAGCGCTCGCTTGAGCTTCGGGTCGATCACGGTCGGCGGGCGCGCCGGCCCGAGCAGCCCGTGATGCTACGCGCCGAACTTCTTGACGTCGGGGCCGGCCTTGGCTTCCTCGTACTCCTGGCGGGCCCGCGTGTGACCGTTGGCGCCGTGACGCAGCACCCCGCCGGTGCGGACTTCGTGCACCTTGTCCTCGAGGTCCCCGAGCAGGCCCTCGAGGTCGTCCTCGGGGCCGGCGCTCACGACCCGATCGAAGCGCTCGTGGATCTCGTCGAAGCGCCGCCGGACCTGCCCGTACTCGTCGTCGAGCTTCCTCTTCAACTTCTCGAGGTCCTTGGCCATCACGCGTCTCCTCGGGCACTGCTCATCGTGGACCATCAGGGCGGGCGCGCACAGCCTAGGACGCTGCACCGAGGGGCGTCCGCGCGTGACCCAGGAGCGGTGGGCCCGGTTGTGGTGGATCCGCGCCTGCCTGGGGCCGCGTCCCGGGTGTGGGCGACGACCGGCCACGTCTCGTCGCGCGCGACGCTGCGCCGCACCCGCGGTCCGGCGGCCTCACCGGCGACAGCCGCGCCTGGCGTGACTCACGTGCGGTCGCGACCGAGAGCGCGCCGGA
>Ga0209048_10000515_pt1 | contig 41256 bp, 35 predicted proteins | sample FrelakmetCRP12CR_FD_187146 | JGI IMG/M metagenome (GOLD analysis project Ga0209048, IMG submission 187146) | Freshwater lake sediment microbial communities from the University of Notre Dame, USA, for methane emissions studies - CRP12 CR (SPAdes)... | ecosystem: Environmental > Aquatic >...
ACGTGCCCGGCGCGAGGCGAGAGGCATCCGCTTCGAGCCGCTCGGGTTTTATCTCAAGATGCTTGGCTATCCATTTGCTCGAACACGAGGCAGGAAAGCCGTGTTGCTGGCAGCGTTGCTCGCGGTGGCGCAAGTTGCCAATGCAGCGGGATTTTTCTGGGAACGCACAATTGGAAAACAATCAGGCGGCATCGGGAGCAAAACGTCCGGTATCTGAAGGGGGTGCATGATCGTTGCATCGTCGGCGAACGATCTTCATCTCGATGATTCGGACCTGAGCGAGTTCCATCAAGTAAGCAAGGATCAGGCATGACCACCGGTCAGGATAGGCGCGTCACCGTGATCGTTCCGGTTTACAACGGGGGACGGAGTCTGGATCAATGTCTGGCGGGGATCAGGCGCTCGTCGTATCAGGACTATGAGCTGATAGTCGTCGATAATGGATCGACGGACAATTCCGTTACGATCGCACAAGCTCACGGCGCTCGTGTGGCGCATTGTCCCGGCCCCAGTGGGCCCGGCGCGGCTCGTAACGCTGGAGTGATATTGGCAACGGGGCAGATTGTATTGTTTGTGGACGCCGACGTGGTGGTGCATGACGATGTGCTCGAGCGGGTGGTTGCGAGGTTTAAAGAGGATCCTGAACTGGCGGCGGTCTTTGGTTCGTACGATGACAGGCCGCCGGCCATGAACTTTCTTTCACAGTACAAGAATCTGTTGCATCATTTTGTGCACCAACAGGCGAACAGCAGGGCCACCACATTTTGGGGGGGATGCGGGGCTATCCGCAAAGATATCTTCGTGAGCGTCGGGGGGTTTGACCAAGTGAAGTATTCTATGCCGTCCATTGAAGATATTGAGCTTGGCGACCGAATGCATCGCCAGGGGTATCGGATTTGGCTCGACAAGGGTCTTCAGGCCACCCATTTGAAGGAGTGGCGATGGAAGTCACTCTTACGAGCGGAGATCCTGTATCGTGCCATACCATGGTCGCGGCTTATTCTCGAACGGCAGGGACTGGTCAACGATCTCAATTTGAGAATATCGCAACGAGCCAGTGCCGCGGTGGCAGGACTCTTTATAGTGTTGCTGCCTTTGACCGTGGTTCTTCCCTCGCTGGCCTATGGGTGTCTTTTCCTTGTGGGTATCTTTCTGTTCCTGAACCGAGACCTGTTTGCTTTTTTCCTTCGCCGAAAGGGTGTGTTGTTCTCGACTATGACGGTCCCGATGCACGGGTTCTATTTCATATACAGCGGAGTCACGTTTGTCTTGGTGTGGTTGGCCTACGTGCGTTGGGGACGTGGAGGCGCAGTGGCGCTCGGTCGCCAGTAAGTCAGGAGATCATGTTGGAACCGGAACGTCAGACCCTCAGGATGCACAGTTTTATCGAGTGGGGCCTCGTGCTTCTGTGCACCGTCTCCTTTCTAGTGTATCTGCTGCATAGTCGAGCCGCAGAAACATATGGGGCCCTCTACGTGAAGCTTCTTGGAAAGTTAGCCATGGCTCTGGGGAACTAATTGTCCTTCGGCGGCCCAATCTTGCTGAAGCAATCCCGGATATGATTGTGAACTCCCTGGTCAACATCGCGTGTACCATCCTGTCGTTCGGCCTGCTCCACAGTCTGAGCCGACGTAGTGCCGAGCGAACCTATTCACACGTGAACGGTCTGTGGCCTGTCGATGCCTGGATCATCTACTTCGTGGTCTTCTTTAGCGGGCTGGTGATCAGTTTCCATGTTGTTGCAGCGGCCGCACTGGTGACGGGATCCAAGCTCGTTCATATCACGACCGTAACCGGTGTTCTTGTTCTCCTGTGGGGTGCCGAACGCCGGATTATGGGACCTCTCCAGCGAGAGGAGGGAATGCTCTCCTATGCACAGGCATTCAAGCAGACGTGCGACGTGATCCGATCGGTCGATCCACTCGTGCGATGGAGTGCCATGGTCGCGGGAGGCATTATCTCGCTGTTTCTATTGGAAGGAGCCACCAGACCGCCGCAAGGGTGGGATGCAATGGTGTATCACCTTCCGTTGGTCGTCAAATGGCTCCAACAGGGATCCTTGGCCTCCATCCAGGAGTCATGGAAGTTCCAGATGCCGTCGAACGGGGAGCTTTTCCCCCTGTTTCTCATGTATCTCGGCAATGAACGGTTTCTGTCTCTTGCTTGTCTGCCGTTCACGTTGCTGGCCATACTCGCTGTCTATAGTCTGGCCAGGCGCGTGTCAGACTCATATGAAGGAGCCCTGCTCGCGGCGCTGGGATTCGGGACGATGCCGATCGTGCTCTACAATACGCTTGATGTCGGAGTGGATATGTTTGCGGGCTCGTTTTTTCTGAGTTCGACCTGCCTCTTGCTGGGACTCTTTCGACAGGATCCTCAGCCAGATGAGAAAAGACTGTCACTTGTGGGCATGGCCGGGCTGGCCTTTGGATTAGGGCTCGGAGCTCGGTATATTTATGTTCCGCTGCTCCTGTTCATGACAGCACTGTGCGCTCTGTTGTCGATGATCAGTGTGGCGCCACTTCGAGTCGGCAGATCGAAACAGGTCATTTCTGCGACCGTGATATTCGTGGCCGGCAGTCTCCTGCCATCGGTATTTTGGTATGCACGCAATTTCATGGCCACCGGGAATCCTATGCATCCATTACGGTTTTCCATAGATGCTCGTGGCATTAAGGTGTCCATCAAGGCACTGCCAGAGGGACCGCGTGTCGTCATGCCGAATGTCCAGGACGCCGACTCCTGTCTCGTTGCCAGCGACCATAACGTGACGCACTGGCTTGTGGCGCCATGGGAAGATTGCTGGATTGCCGGATGGGATCATTATTCTGAAAATTGGGGACTGGGAGCAGTCTTCACGGCCTTTGTTCCTGTAATGACGATTGCTGTCGTCCTTTTTACTGTTGCAACGACTGTTCGTCGTAGACAGGTTCAGCCCCTGCACATACTATTGTTGGTCGCCAGCATCTTTCTGTCCTACTGGTGGCTGAAGCTGTTCACCATGGCGCGTTCGATCTTTCCGGTGATAGGAATTCTCTTTGTCGTAGTGGCCATTGGCATCGGAGCGTTATCCAGCAAGGTGCAGCGGATCATGTACGTTCTGTTTTTATGCGCGATGATCGCCAATGGAGTATTGCTGGCGGCCAAGCCGTTGGCGGCTCTCGGCAGCCGCCTACACCATCATAGATGGTCGCACAGCAGTTACTACGAGGTTCCCTCTCTGATTGACGAATTGCCGGCTGGAACTGTGATTCTCAATGCCTCCGATGAATTGAGAAACTATCCGCTGTTTGGTCGACGATGGCAGAATCGGGTGATCACTGATCGAGCCCTGCTGGAGCCGACCTTTGTGAGCGTGATCGGGAATCGCTTTATCGAACAATGGGGGATTGAGTATATCTATTACGGCACGAACCAGAAATGGATGCTGGGAGATGAGGTGAAACGTGAGGTGCTCTACGAGCATATCCGGGATGATTCAACTCCGGACGATAAGGAGATCCTCTATCGCATCCTCCGATGATTCCTCTCCGGACGCCAGCCAAGAGGGAACTTCAGATTCCAGCTTTGAGCGCGCCATGCATGGCCACTAGTCCAACGTATTTCATGATGGTTCAACTCCGAGCGAGCCGTGGGACCGGTGCTCCTCGCATTCGACGAAGTCTCTCCAGGTTGACAAGCCATAAGCCGACTTTTACACTCCGGCGCACATCGACATGAACCTTAAAGAACCATTGCGCGACCAACATAACAAGGGGCTCACACCATACACTTCAAGGAGGACTTTATCATGAGCGACAACCAGTCGAAGACCGCCCCACAGCCGGACCATGGCCCTTCACGTCGTGAATTCTTAACCCGTGCCGGACTCTTGGCTGGAGGGATGGCTCTTATGGGAGTTCCAGGCTTTAGACCGCGGCCTGCTGACGCGGCAACGGTTGATACGAGGGCCTTTGCGGCAAGTACGTTCGCTCTTGAGCTGGATGGCCAATTCATCGACTTTCTCAAATCGACGGAGGGCGGATTCCCGAAGGCCGAAGTGATTCAGGAGCTGGTAGGCCCCAACTATATTGTCAAAAAGCACATCGGGCAACCGAAGTATCAAGACATCGCGATTCAATGCGATCCAGTGATGCCGAAACCGCTCTTCGACTGGATTGCCTCCACGTTGACTATGTCGCACATAAGGAAAAACGGAGCCATCATCACAGCTGATTACAACCGCGTGATTCAGAGCCGTCTCCAATTCAACAATGCCCTGATCACGGAAATCGGCTTTCCCGCCTGCGACGCTGCCCTCAAAGAGGCAGCCTACCTCACCGTCAAGTTCGCGCCGGAATTTACAACCCCCTCGGCAGGCAAGGGATCTCTTGCAGTGGCAGTTGGTACAAAGTCAAAGGCATGGCTCCCAGCGAATTTCCGACTGACAATTCCCGGTCTCGATTGCGGCAAGGTCATGAAGATCGAAGCACTGACGGTCAAACAAACGGTGGTTGCGCAAACCATTGGCGAAATGCGGGACGTCCAAAAGGAACCGGGCAAGCTGGAGTTTCCAAATCTCGCCATCACCGTCGCCGAATCGTCGGCCGGGACATTTTATGCCTGGTTCCAGGACATGGTGATCAAGGGGAATGCGGGGGAAAACAATGAGAAGGCCGGGACGCTGGAATTGCTTGACCCAACGTTGACGTCTACCCTGTTGACCATCTATTTCAATCACCTCGGCATTTTCGGATTTTCGCCGGAGAAATCGGACGCCAATACCGACGCTGTCAGGCGCGTAAAGGTCGAAATGTATTGCGAGCAGATCACGCTCGCGCCGGTAAAAGCATAAGGAAGGAACCGTTGGGGTGAAGGTAATCGCAGGAAGTGGGAAACCTGTCAGTACAGCACACGCGTGATTGAGAACATAGAATAGAAGGGAGACTACTATGAGACGGTTTTTGACGTTGGTGTTGATCCTCAGCATCGCCGGAAGTGGTGCCTGGGCTGCGGATGAGATCACAGAGCGCGCGGTGCCAAATGCTCTACAGATGCAACAGGCTCCTATTCTCCCTGGCGCTGCCAGAGGCGGGTTTACTCCCAGCGTTGGAGCAGCGTCCAGTGGGGCCGGTGCTGCCGTCGGCGCAGCAGGTGGTGCAGCCGGCGCAGCAGGGGCAGCGGGAGGAGCAGCTGGAGCAGCGCAAGGAGCAGCCGGGGGAGCGGCCGGAGCCGGTGCCGGTGGAGGAGCGGCTGGTGTTGCGGGTGCACAAGCCTCCATCGAGCAACAAGTGGGGCTTCTCCAACAGCAGATCAGCACGCTTCAGGCGCAGGTCGCCATGCTACAAGCTGCTGTCCAGGTGACATCTAATGGCGTGACACTCCAAGGTCCCACGGTCACTGTTGCCGGAGGAGTAATAAACATTCGGGCTCAAAATAACATGGCGCTGGATGGGCACGCGAATGTGACTATGCGGGCTGGTGCAGATCTGGTCGTCAGGAGTGGGAACAATGCTTCAGTCCAAGCTGGAACGACACTCACACTCGGAAGCGCAACGGGAACCGTGCTGCAGGCGTTTGGTCCCCTCGATCTAAAAGGTGCGACGATTCTGTTGAACGGAGGGACAAAGCCACTTGCGACCGTGGGTAGTCAGGTGCAAGTGCCCGGGCAGCCGCTCGGGCAAGTCGTCACCGGCAGCCCGACGGTCTTAGGGAACTGAGCGGTTCCCACCCGCCACGTCCAGAGGGAGTGCAGATCGGTTGAACCGTTTGGCCAGGGATCTATAATGAACCGAATCCAGGATAAGCTGGAGCCACCCCCGCTCCAAGAAAGCGCGGGGATGGGGACTGGACGATTATCTAGGACCCTTTACCGAATGGACATTACCGTGCGGGCATCTACCGTGGAGGATTGACCGGCTTCATGCCAGGCCTGCTCAGTTGCTTGTCCGGCACCGCAGGGAGTTTCTGTTGGGTGATAACACTCTTATCTTGAACAGCCGGCAGCTTCTCCTGCATCGCTCTCTCTTTACTTTGAATGCCGCCGAACTTCGACTGATCAGACTGCGGCATCTCACCCGGACCAGATGCCAACAGTTCCTGTACGTTGGCGCCAACGGACACTCCCAGCATTGCCACTGCCGCGGCCAATGTCAGTGTCTGTCGCATCCTCGATTCTTTAGGTTGCTCACCATCTGTTCCCTCTGTGTGCATTGTATTTTTCATGGCATCCTCCTTGTTGGTAATTACCTGTCCATATTCAGCCACTCGTCCAGCGCATGAATATGCAGTTCCATGCGCTGGACAGGGTCGTCTGGAACAGCAAGCCCCTTGGCATGACAGTACTCCCGTACCACGCGGTCCATGTCAAGCCAGGCGGGGACATCTGGATTGACTCCCTTCACGAGATCGTCAACGGTTCGTTGTGCCTCCCTGCAAGTCTCCAGCTCTTCGCCCATACACGTTTGTAAGACAGCCGCCATTCGACCTAAGACATCCAGGTACCGATCGACGGCTTGAATGTACGGCGCAGCTCCTTGTGTCGTGAGGTACTGCTCCACCGTCCCCGCCGTTCCATAGCCGCCTTCTGTCTGCGGATGTGGCGCCAATTCCGAGAACCATTCCTCGCCCTGGGCCGTGACGTGCCGACCCAGCGGATAGATTCGGCAGACCAACGGGCGATCCGCATGGACCGTGCATCCCTCAGCAGTGAGGAATACGCACGCGCCTTCTTCAACCCGTTTCAAGGCGGTGCCGGCGGCGTCCGTGTATTGTGTGAGAAACTCCGATGTCCCGACGCCGCGGTTCTGAGCTAACCGTGCCACCTCGTAGGGATTCAGATGGATGATTTTGTCATGGCAGCAACGGCTGCAGGCATGACAGGTGTAGGAGAACGCGCTGTCGCGTGTATAACGCGTCTCCTGTGGTCGGACTATCGGAAGAATTCGCATCGCTCGCTCTACACTCTCACGCCTAGCTGCGGCCATGCCGCCGGAAGCTGTGTCTCGCTTTTATTGGATGGGGGGGACCCAGCTGTCCCTCGACATGGTGTTGCTCCGTACGTCTACAAGTTCAATTGCGCCAAAGACAAAGGCCACATCCTCCAAAAGGCGAACTCCCCCTGTGGCAATCGGCTCTGTTGAGTACGAGATATCCGCGATATAGGCATTGGTGAGTTTGATACTGTGTGACAGCGCCATCATCCCTTTTGGGTCAACCCCGACAAAATCGATGACCACCTCGGGTAATACTTCGTTGGTCGCCAGGGCTTGAAAGAGTTGCGGAGAGGCCGTACCCCACTCTTTCGTGATCATCACCGGCTTATGTTGACGCTTGCCGGTTGCCATGCCGGTGGCGATGTCACGGGGACTCACGACTTCATAGTGGAACTTGAGTCCGGCAATTTTTCCTTCAAATCCTTTCTGCAACACCTCCCCTTTGAACGGGCCCTGCTTCTGCCCCTTGATGGAGATGTAGATCGTGTCCGCCTGCGCAGCAGCAGCTCCAAATGCCATAAAGATGAAGGCTGCAAGTGTGATCCTACCTATTCCCATGAGCGTCATGTTGAACCTCCTTGGTTATTACAATTTGCCGAACGCCTTCGTGGAATGAATATCCTTCCGTCGTCGAATTCTGCTACCGACTCGGGATCGCTCGCGACGCAGACCCACCACCAGGCCAGCGTGTATCCTATTGGCTTAGGCGATACAGGCCATAGGTGGTGAACGCCGCCCAATAGAACGGATGTGGATAGGTTGCCAGGACTTTGGTCTGCGCGAGCCAGAGCGCATCTGCCGCACGCCGCGAATCGAGACAGCCAACCGGATAGTTTGTCCCCATTGGACACCTCGTTGGGCATTTCCCGTTTCCCGAGGTGTCCATGCACACGGGGCTAACGTATCGTGTTCCCTTATAGGAGAAGGTCTCGTCTGCGTTGCACTGGCTACGGGACCCTCACCTTCTGTGCTTCGATCTTCTGCCACATGTGCCAGAAGTAATCGGCGCTCCGCATCAGGTGATTATCCACGAGATCGGCGCCGTTGAAGCCTTGGTTGGCGGGGGCCGTTCGGACGTCTTTCACGAAGTCCGCAAGCATGCCGTAATGCGCAACCCCTTCAAGGTTATAGTCCCACGTCTTACCTCCGGTACTACTCCTGACCGTGGGGAACCCGGGGGCCGCATACAACCCGGCCCGTGCTGGAGCACCGGGCTTCAAGCCGGGAGGCATCGTCGGCCTGGGAGTTTTGACGAGTGAATTCATGTCTGTTCCGAAGGCTACGCTGCCTGGTCCGAACGACACTCTGTTCGGGCACTGACTCGTCGGAGCGAATGGTTTGCTCATCTCGGTAAACGCATCCACGTACTCCCTCGCCCATTCATAAGCATCCGCTTCACTGGTGCCGAGGCCGAACATACCCTGGAGGCACCCAATCCGCTGGAGCTGGGTGCGCGTGCGCGAATTCTCGGCGTTGAAATCCGGGACGTTCTGAGCACGGATGCCACTGTGCCCGGACATGAGCGGGTAGCCTCCGCCCGCGATCCCCTCGGCGATCTGCAGTGCCCGTTCCGCGGCCCTGTGGGACATGTGATCGATGTCGATAATCATCCCGCGTCTCATCATTTCTTTGATGGCAAACTCGCCGTACGACGTCAACCCCGTCTGATTCCTGCCGTTCTTGTGACCAGCAGGACAGGCAGGGGCTGACGGTAGCGCACCGGAAGGTGCGTGTAACTGCGTTTGGAGCACTTGTGCGAAGGAAGATATCCCGCCCAACTTGAAACCGATCTCATCGCCCAGAAAGGGAGGAGCCGGAGGGAGAGCACACAAGACGGTCCAAAATTGGTTCGTCTCTCGGTAGTTCGCAAAGTTGAATTTAGCATCATAGATTGCGGTGTCCCCGAATATGTTATCCGTGAGGTGGATTGGGAAAATGTACCTTACCCCTTGATTGTAGAGGCGCTGGATCTCTCCTGCGATCATGCCGAAGCCGATCGACGGTTGCTGGATCGCCGGTTGCTGATTGAAGTTCCCGATGTTGTCGATCTCGATACCCAGCACGATGGCAATCTTGTTCGCCAGCACGATGCGATTGACATCAGCGGCGGTCAGTGCCACCTCCATTAAATCAGGGTGACGAAGGACGAACGCCTTGATTTCGGCGATCTGTAAATCCGACGAGTGCTGGTCGTCGGTGGGACCGCTGACGGGCATACCCGGAGCACTGGGTGTGAAGTTGCCGGGTCCGACGGCCTCGCCAAGCAATCTGTTATTGTGCGAGAGCGCGACCATCACACGCAGGCCGCCGTCTTTCGCACGCCTGATCCACTCGACCCACATCTTTTGGTGCGTAATGTCGTTCCATTTTGGCCACATGCCAAATGGGGCGGGGTTGACAGCACCGGGAGGGAAGACGGCGCCGATCCTGTGGCCAGGTTGTCCCAGCTGCCCATCCTCGGCAGCCCAGATCACGCTCTTGCGGGTGGCGCTCCCGCATTTGGATTGAAAGTTATCGCCATGGGTCGGTGCATCGTCGCTGAGCGCTTCCTCCATGCTCTTCGCGCGCACGTCAAATCGACATTGTGGGTCGTTCGGCATCTGGACAGCAGGCAGAAGCGATCCGGCGTCCGCACCGCCGTGGAACAACTTGCCTCCGAAGGCCAGATTCGACATTGGGTGCGTGTGCAAGTCGACCCACCCAGATAGCGGAGCCGGAGCTGGCTGAAGGGTCAGAGGAGGTAGAAACGGTTGCCCTTTAACTGGTGCTGCTGGTGTGGTCACCGATGCCCCGCCGCAGGCTTTTCTCCCATCCGTCAAGGTTCCAGTGATGGCATAGTTGTATTGAGAGGCTGGTAGCGCAGGCGCATGAGTCAGAGTTCCTTGCAGCATTTGAGGCTTGCCCTTGGTTTCCATTTTCTCGCCAAGGTTAGCCGAAGCGTGAAATCCCGCTCCTGGACCGGTGGTCGCTATGTCGTACTGACCAGGAAGCCCTAACCAGGTGAGATTGACCGAGGATGGTCCGGTTGCCACGGCCATCAATTCGATATGGACGCCTCCGCTCTGCACGAGTTGGATACAAGGGTCTAGCTGCGGATTCGTCTGAGGAATCGGTTGTTGTGGGCTCGGAAGCTGGAGGGGTTGTGTTTGGAGTTGTGGTGGTACCTCCAGAGGAACGTTCGGTACGGGCGGAGATTGCGGCATCTGAGGTGGTGCCCCGGGCTGTATCGGGCGTTGCAATTGCTGCATCCCGCGACTCTCGACTTCGCCAGGCTTCTCCTCCTGGGCTAACCCCGGTGCGATACCAGCGAGGGCCAGCCCCGCAATGACCAGGCCGGCGAAGATCGCCTGCGCCCTGCGAATTATCGCGTACCGACACGTTGAGTGGCTCATGTGCTCCCCCTTTTTATTGAGATTCTCCAGTTTCTATGGCTTGCCAATGATTTCCGCTTGCTCCCACAGCCTGATATAGCCCTCTGCCGAGTTGAAAAGAGGGTCGAGCTCACTGCCCGTTCAGCTACCTCGGGACAGAGTCACGGCACCACAACTCCGTCGGAAACCCCCTTGGGGCCTTCAATGAGAATGGAAATCGAGTAATCGACCATAGGGGAGGATCCCTCCTTAAACCAATTGGAAGACCCATCATTCACCCAAAACCGCACATTTTAGGGAGTGAACTGTCCATATACATCACATTGTTGGCCCTTTGTTCCATCGCATGGGCAAGGCGCACCACGGTTGACCCATGTGTCAACCGTCTGCTGCCAGCGTGCGCGGCCGAGACCAGGAATACTAAAACCGTGAGCGCAACCGGCGATTCCAGCGTCTCCGTGTGAGTGGTGGCCGTGGCCTGAATGACAAGCGCTGGTTCACCGGCAACAGGCATGAGGCGGAACCGAGACTCTCCCGCCGATTCCAGTCGATAGACCCCACCCACAACTTCGATTTCAGTTCTGCCCGAAGCCGTGAAGTGAACCGGCCGATCAAGTGTGATTGTCGAAACAGTTGTGGGTTGTGCGAGAGCCCAAACTGCCAGTATGGCGCCAACCAGAAAGCCGGTTATGACCCTCGTGAGATTTTGCATCGTCATGTTTCTGTTTAACTGCACGGCTTATTCATAAGGGACTCCTTTCGGTCCCTTGATCCAGATCCGAGTCCAATATTCGAGAGCGCAGAAAGGCCGCAGCCATACTCGCACATTGAGGTATGGTGAGCTTGTCCCAATGCGGCTTTCGGCAACATATACATCACCCGACGCTGGATCTTGATCGAACCCCACAACAGGACAATGGACGTTGTAACGCACAGCCTCCACACTGAACACTTTCCAGGTGTTCTTGAGCTGCTTGTGCATAAAAAAAGTGTCATTGCCTCTATAGCCGAGCCAATCCGCGTCTGAAGTTTCCACCCAGACACGATTCGCCAGAAAGTTAAGGTTAAGGTTGATAAACCATCCAGGAGGGTATGTTAGATCGCTAGCAGCACCTTCATTAAGACCAGAAACGGGCCAAGCCGGCGCCTGCACAGAACTCTCCCCCCACGGAGGTGGAAGCGGCAACTCGCGCAACTCCATGGCCGGCTGCACTAGAAAATAGCGACCAGCATCCTTGCTCGGGTCACTTCGCTTGTGGTCAAACCCGCGTTCAACCACTACATACGCATCGATCAGGCTCTGAATGCCGGAGATGTCCGGAACTTTTATTTGGATTTGCGTATCGCTCCATGTTTGAATGGGGGCGACGAACGGCATATTACCTCCAGGCGCAACAATGCCCTGGAGCACAACGAGCACTTGCCCGCCAGCGGAGTTGGGCAAGAACCTCGTTCCTTCGATCAGAACGGTATCTCCCGGTTGAGCTGTCCATTGGCTGAATCCGGTGATGCTTGGCGGAGCGATATTCAGATCGAGATTCAGAAGCCGGCCTTTATCAGGGACTGCACGCGGAGCCACGGCGCCCTCGGGTGTCGTCATCGGTTCGTCCGTTGCCGCGGCAGCTTCATCAATGCCGCGAGGCATGATTGGTCCTGGTGGGGCAGTCCCACCGATCAGGGGCCTAGATTGTGCTTCCGAGAATAATGCTGCGCGCCGGGCTGCCTGCTCCTGTTGGAACTTCGCCATGACCGCCTGGAACGACGCATCCATCGTGGCCTTGACGTTCGCCTGGGTTTGAGGATCCAACGCGCGGCGCTGCGTTCGGCGTGTCTGTAATTCTGCCTGCACGGCCTTCACATCGGCTGGCGGATGTTGGACCGCGATTGTGCCCGCCGCTTGCGCGGGGGATCCTCCCGGCAGCGCCAGGGCAATCCGCACCTGCCAGAGGACGCTGCGCTGAACATCCGCCGGCACGACTTGGTACATGAGGCGAATGGCTCCGTTGCCGGCTTGGCGTTGCAGGGGCTGCGGCGCTGTACCATATAATTCCACGATAACCGGTGCCCCCTGACTTTGGACATCCACCGTTACAGGGCCCGGCTGCGTCACGCCAAAAGCGACGCCGTACGGTTCGCGATTATTCACGTCCCACTTCTGCGGCCAGGTCGGCAGCTGAAACTTTTGCTGCGCTGGAGCACCGGGCCGTACCGGCATCCCTGGCTGCATCGGCTTTTGAATCTGCGGCATCCCGCGACTCTCGACCTCGCCAGGCTTCTCCTCCTGGGCTAACCCCGGTGCGATACCAGCGAGGGCCAGCCCCGCGATGACCAGGCCGGCGAAGATCGCCTGCGCCCTGCAAATTATTGCGTACCGACACGTTGGGTGGCTCATGTGCTTTTCCCTTTTATTGAGGCTCTCCAGTTTCTATGGCTTGCCAATGGCTTCCGCTCGCTCCCACAGCCTGCTATGGCCTCGCTTCATACTTACGGCAGAACGGCCAAGTTCCAGTCACAATTGGTGGTCCCTGTTGCCCAGCTATTCGGCTGCATGAATTTTCCTACTACGTTCGTTTGCTGACTCGGAGTCGTAATCGGGCTCATCAGACCTGCTGGGCGTTGGAAGGTGAAGCCCAGTTCGCTGACTACTCCGGTGAGGTTGCCAATAGGAAATACCGTACTGCCGGTCGTCTTCTGCTGTGTGCCTGTGATTTGAGCATTTGTCGCCGAAAAAGGCTCCTGCTGCGTGACCGTCCGCATATTGGTCGACATATTTATCTGATCTTGAAAGTGAACGAGCTGAGCACCAGAAATCCCCCAGGTAGCATTCACCGTGTTCAAGCCATCATCGGTGTGTAGCTCCCCCGATCCTGTCGCGGTCCATTGGACCGGATATACTCTCTGTATCGGCATTCCTGTCACTACCCAAAGCTGAATCTCTGTGTAACGATATCTATCCATCCCGCTCGTATTCCCAGGACGGGGGTGACTGGCCTGGATACTGGTCACACACCGTCCGCCATTATTTGGAAGAGGGGGTGCCGACGGCGCCACTCCCGTTACCGACACGCTGTTGGCCCATACGCCGCCGCAAATCTCCGCCCGATTGCCGGCGCAACTCGAGGTACAAGTGGCTGGCCCGCTTTTGCCGAAGCTATTTCCACAGAAGCAATACGTCCCAACCTGGGTGCCGGCAAACGCAAATCCGCGCGATGCGCACCCGGCCCGGCATATTCCATTCGTCATCGCTGCATCGGTAAACATGGCCCCCGATAGGTCTCTCCCGGCCGTGCCCTGAGGATCTCCTTGATCCCTATAACAGGCAAAGGCTCCGTTCAGTTGCGTAGGAGGCGGTAGGAGTCTTGGTATGGGAATAAGGGGGACTAATGGTCCGAACCCGCCGCCGCGACTCTTGATGTCTCCTGGATCACCCTGCTCTTCTGTCGGCATGTCGCCGGGATTGCTGCTCGGGCTTTCGCCACTCTCCGCCTTCTCACTGCTTCCCACCCCCCCTATGCTTGTTGGAGCCTGTCCGGGGGACACTTCTTGCGCGAGGAGATCTCTTGCCACAGCCGAATACGATTCGGCGAACGACCAATCCATCTGGTACCAAAGGGCGAGGCCAGCGAGGGCCATCAGATTGACGGCAACAATCAGGGCGGCCACGGAGCGCCGATGAACCTTCCTACTGACCACCGGTATGTCCATGAGAGCCTCCTATTCAGCAGACAATCTGTAGCTCAGCTCCACTCCTTACAGGATCCCTGTTCGACCAGGTGTTTGTGAGGCTTCCTTTAATGCATCATCGGCCGCCTCTATCCTGTCTGTGTGTCGAATGCATCGAGCTAAAGGTTCACGTCTAAATCATGGCGCTCATGCCGTTTATCAGCTATTGGTAGATGTTCTTGTCATCTGCAGCGACTGACCGCGTTCATTTCTGTGAGGACCCTTCCTGAATCGATGGCACAACGAGACTTCATTCTTGTGACACTCATTCCCCGCTAATCTTTCGCTAAGGCATCGGCATGAAGGGCCCGGTTCTCTGGGGGCGAGTATCCGTGATCTTTTGAATGCCGATCATGCTCATAGCTCCGGGCACATCTTGATAGGAGGCATCGGGATAAAACGGCACATGCACCGTCCCTGGGCAGGGCGCCGGACCAGGCGACAAGGTAAACCCTGCGAATTGGTGGGCTGCCGTGATCTGTCCACATGATGGATAGGTCAGCGGCTGGCCGGTCGCACCAGTGAATTGGTTGGGGGAACTTGGATTGACAAGCACGGTCCCGTTTCGCACCTGGCCGGATAGTGAATCAGTCGCAGTCACGACGGCCGTGCGAGGATTTCCGCTATTTATGATGTTGACGGCAACCGACAGCGCACGAATGGGAATGGTAAATGAGCGAGGCCGGCGACCTGGCACCTCTATCCTGACAAGAATTTCGGTTGGATTCTTCTCCTGAAATCCATACCGAGTTTGGACACCAAGCATTCCCGCCGGCGATCCGTTCATCTGGATGGTACCTGGCAGAGGCGGTCCAGACGGTCCGTCACTTGCCGTAATGGTCAGCCACCCACCGTCAACTTCAAGTGGACCCTGCTTGACGTTGAGGATCAATGAATCGTCCGAAGCAGTCACTGGCCCAATATGCGCAGCTCGCCACTCCGGAATGAATGGCGTGAGGACGGATCTGATGGCATCCGCATAGGCTTGAGCTCCCTTGATGTTGGGATGTCCCAGTGACGCTTCACTGCAGAGAATATCTGCAGATTTTCCCGCCGCCTGACATTCCTGACCGCGCTGCGCAAACACTTCGTCTTGAACGAAGGGTGCTGTCGGGATTAACCACAGCCATGTGTTCGGAGCAGCATAGGCGTTGTCAGGTCCAACCATCAGGGGGGCATACCGAAATCGATTGCCTCCCAAAGGCGGTTGCATCGAGTTCATCGTATTGACGGCTGATCGCAAACTGCTCGTCGATTCCTGGAAGAAGAGATCGGATCGTGCCGCCGACCTTTCTCGATAGCCTAACGTGATTAACCCACCCAAGATGGGATCTGGCGGTATTCCAAGCAGCGGGAGGAGTGTCGCCCAAAGAGGAACCATGAATGCGAGATCGCTCTGCTGGGAAGAAATAGGAAAGTACCCGGTCACCGCGACCTTGGCATTCGGAAATGTACTCGCCACGTCGGTTAGCACACCTTGCACGAGCGCGCCACAGTATACCCGCGTAAGGATCCGCAATTCGTCGTCACTGCCGAACGGGTTCAGGATGGTCTTGATATTAAGATTATTGATACATCCGTCTGCCAACACCAGGTCAACCTCAGCCGGCGACACTAGCATAGGTGCCTTTACCTTTGCTTGGTCAGAAATCGTGGGATATGAAGACGGCACCTCGCCAAAGAGGTATTCATTCACAGGTTCACCAGGAATCGGATACGTGACCGCGCCTGAATGCGCCACGCTATTCAAATTGACGGTCTTTCCGAGCACGCCTTGCAGCCAGTCTTTCACCTTAGATGTGAACTTGTGTTCGGGTTTCAGCCCTTGCCCCCACATGACAGAATCCCCAACGGCTACGATGTTGAAGGGACGTATTTGTACCGCTACTGCATTACTGAGTTCGCCTAACAGTTCTTCTCCACTGGCTAAACGCATCACTGAATAGATCATGTAGCTGTATTTGCCTGGAGGAAGATTCTGATCGAGGTAGTACGGCCCACCTGTCGCATTGAGAACCGTCGCCGATCCATTCCCCCCATTGCGTACAATGCGATAACTGGTGGCTTCCGGCCGTTGTGTCCAGGTGAATGCCACCGCATTCGATCCTGACACGGTTGCTTTGAAGTTCTGAGGAGGGAGGGCAGGCGGACTCACAATCTGCACTGGCGCGCTCTTGCCTGGCATAAGAGGAGGATTAAATTGAGCCGTGATGCTATAGGTATGGAGCATCGCAGGGCTGCGACCGACGTCCCCGTAGAGAAACCGATCGCCCTTGAGCAATCCAGAATTGGCTTCAACCGCGATATCGGGGGCACCGTTCCGGCTGATGAGATACCGTACAGCACCAGGCGATGGAGACCATTGTATTTGTAGGATGGTAGGGGTGACGGACGTGAGTACCACATTGGCAGGCGCCGGCCCCGCTCTTAGAGCAAGCTCTGCCTGCTTTAAGGGAATTGGGATTGGGATTTGCTCCATGGGCTTCATTGGTCCAGCTGCCCGGCTTTTCACTCCGCTGTCGTCACCTTCGGGGGCCGGGGCTTGATCAGTAGGAGAGGGTTGGTCCATCCCCGTTCCAGGTGGGGCTTGCTCTTTCGGCTCTTCTGCCCTTGCCATCGTTGGCGCGAGGAGAACTGCGCAGAAGATCAGGCGATACGCTGCAAAGCTTCTAGATGTCACCATGATCCCCCCTCGTCGACGGGAACCGATTGTGCCTGGGAACATCCTGCAAATTGGCCATAGGCATGCACGATGTTCCAGCTTCGTTTGAGAAGTATTTCGTGTGAAGCGGAAGAAAAGTTCAAGGAAATGGAGCGGTGGTACACGAGAGAGGGCAGGAGGTTTGGATTCTTCACCACAACGAACCTCCATTCAAGGTGATGCGATGCCCAGGCGCCTAGGTCCTCAATACACCGCAAAGTCGTATTCCAGGTTCTCCCGCCGGACGGTCGGGTTCTGGCCGCCTTCGGTCAGTTTGCGGACCTGATCGATGACATAGCCCTGAAGCTCGCTGACCGTGATGGTTTGGTCCTTGTTGGCATCGGCGCCGCGATTCTTGAGACCATTCAAGAGCGCATAGGTGAACACCCCGTTCTTCCACTGCTCGCCCTCGAGACTATATTCGTTGCCGCTGGAACTGGAGATGACCGCAGCCCCGGTTCCGCGCCGCAGGTCGGCAAACCAGTCCTGTTGAAACTTCAGCATCTCGCTGGAGAGGCGTGGGCCGCTTGCCGCACTCGCCTGCCCTTCGCCCGCATCCGCCACCACGCTGACACCACGAGCCGCCTTGAATGAACGCACCTTCACAGTACCGGAGCCGCCGGTCTCCGCCTGGGCGACGACGACAGCCTGGTCCTTTTCAATTTCACCGGAGAAGCAGGTATCCAACAGCAAGACTTTCTGCAAGGCCGGAATGCCGTCGAGAAGATTTTCAAACTCTTCGTAGGGCAGGCCGTTAGTGGCCGGATGTTTGGGATCGATGTCATGAGTGCCAAAATAGTAGTTCGACTGCTCATCGGTCATGCCGTGGCCGGCCGCAAAGACGATGACCAGATCGTTGATTCTAGATTGTTTCAGCCAGTCTTTGGCTTTGAGAATTTCCGGCCTGGTTGCCTTCTGATTTGTCAGGTCCAACACATGGACTTTGGTCTTGGCGCCTGGCCGCAGTTCAAGGGCTCTATAGGTGTTGAGCAGATCGTTCGCGTCTTTGGCGGCATAGCGAAGATTGTAGGCTTTATCTTTGTACTCGCTGACCCCGATGGCGACCACGTACACATCGGGGATGGCCGCCTCTGCGGTCGAGGTCGTGTAAACCGTCTGCTTCAATGACTCGACGCCCTGCTGATTGAGCACAGAGACCTGGATCTTGTTCCGCCCCGGCACGAGCGGGACCTGCATGTCTTGCTCATGGGCCTGTAAACCTGTGTTCGGCAGCGGTACCCCGGCCGTTCCATAGATAGGAATGTCGTTTACGAAGACATTGAACCGATCAAGCGGGTATTTGCTGTCTGTCGCCTTCACGCGCAGCGTAATTGCGGTCGTGTTGACCGACACCGGCACGTCAGTGGTCAACAGCTCGACGGTCGGCAGGTGAAAGTCGCTGCCCAACATCTGTTCGGTCAACCCCATTTTTTTCAACCGCCGTTCGTAGGCGAACCGGTAGCTCTGCACAAGGTCCGCCGGAGCCATACCGAGGCGGGTCAATACGACGTCCGGCCGGTTGAACCGCAAGTCGAATTGCTCGAAGGGATACAGCTGATCTTTTACACGGAACGCCACGCCTTTGATCCTCGTCTTGGAGGCCCGGTAATACTGATCCGGCGTCACTGTTACAAAGTCTTCGCGCCCCAGCGCGATGAACGAGGCCAGTTCCTTCCCGGCCTGGAGATTCCAGATGCGCACGGCCCCATCACTCCCGCCGCTGATGAGAAGGCGGCCGTTCGGGCTGAAGGCCAGGGACTTCACCGCTGCAGTGTGCCCCACGAGCTGTAGAACATCCTGGTCGGTCGCGACTTCCCAGATTTTGACCACCTGGCCATGACCTCGCGCGGCGAACCGCCCGTCAGGACTCAAGGCCACGCCCATGCTCCATATGTTCAGTTCCATGCGTTCCAGCATGGCCGTGGGATCGAATCTCGCTTGCCTCGGCGCCTTCGGCGGTCGCATCTTCTGACCGGTCGCGACTTCCCACAAATCTTTCCCCTTCACTCCATCACTCAAGAGCAACCGGCCGTCTGAACTGAAGGCCAGGCTGCTTGCCCCTCCCATTCCCTCCAGGGCCATATCAAGATACTCTGATGGATCCTCCAACGTGATCGCGGGAGGGGCACTCGGTGCATCGCCAAAACCGAACAGCGAACCGGGTCCGCCGCCTCGACTCGGCATACCAGGGAATCCTCCACGCGACTGCAACGCTTCGAGGTTCATGCCTGGAGGCATTCCACCAAGTTGCGGGACGGCCGGTTTGCTCGATGTGCCACCGATCATCCTGACCAGTTGGCCGGTATTGAGATCCCACAAACTGATCTCGTGCTGTTTCCCGACTGCGACCAGGTTTCCATCCGGGTGGAGCGCGACCGTACGGACCCAGTGCGACATCTCTTTCAGCTTTTCAAGGGTCTTGGGGTCCATCTTTGGTTGGTCCGACACGTGCTCCTGCATCATCGCTTTGTACTCGGGAGCTAGTCCCTCATAGGCGGCAGCCGGGTTTTCCATCAGACCAAATGTTTTGGGGAGTGGACCATGCGGCAGCGCGATCCGGCGCAACTCCTTGCCTGCGACGGCATCCCAGAGAATGAGTTGATCGCGTACGGCCACAACCACTCGCCTGCCGTCGGGTGTAAACCTAACGATCGTCTCGGCAAATTCTCCTGCAAATAACGGCGGTGATAGACTTCGCAGCGACTGGCCTGTCTTCACATCCCAAAGCCAAGCCGATCCATCCATGCAGCCGGTTGCGAGCACTGCCGCCGTGCCGTTTACCGCGACAGATCGGGCCGCTGTTCCTCCGGGACATTCGAAACTGCGCACGAGCTGGCCGGTCGCCAGATCCCAGAGCTTGGCGCTACCACCTTCCATGGCCGCGATGAGCCCACGTCCATCAGGAACCACGGCAAGGTCCGTGATGCCGCTGCCACCACCGGCAAGACGGGTTTCCTTGCCGCCGGCCAATTCGCGCAGGAAGGGCGCTCCTCCTCCTTCCGGCGCCAACACCAGCGATCGTCCGTCTGGACTGAAATTCACAGCCGACGCCTGCAAAGTGGCTTGAACTCGTCCACTGGGAATTTCGATAAGCTTCGCCGTGCCATCGCTCGTGGCATAGGCCACCACCTTCGCGTCAGGACTGAATGTCATGGAGTTCGTCATCCCCCGCGTACTAGACACAGCGGTGGGAATCGTCTGGACTGATTTCCCGGTCTCCAGGTCGAAGAGGATCAGATTCCGCGTCGTCAGGTCTTCTCGAAGAAGCCAGCGACCATCCGGGCTGATTTTTCCCGCTGCTCCCTCTGACATTTTGATCGGCCATGTGCGACGTAGTTTCTTTGCAGGGAGATCCCATATCAGTAGTTCTTGCTTGAGCGTCGGCAACGATGGCGTTCCGAACCCAAAGATGGAGCCGATCGACCTAGACATGCTCGTATCGACCTTTGTCGTCAGTAGTATTTTTCCGTCGGGACTGAGAGCTACTGGATTCTGGGCCTCTGAATCCGGAAGCGTCCAGAGACTACCCCCTGTCGTAAGGTCAATGACGGCCAGCAACGTTTTTCCCCGCGACTCACGAGCCACTGTGATTCGACCGTCCTCACTGACCGTCGCGCCGCCCGGTGAGAGGGCGAGCGATCCCACGCTGCGCACGTCGCGGCCAGAGGCCACTTCAAATACTTTTACGCCCCCTGTCATATCCTTCGTGATCACTCGTGCGCTATCCTGACTAAACGTGAGCAGATCGGTGCCCAGCATGTCGAAGCCGGTCAGTGTCCGGACTTCTTGACCACTCGCCACATCCCACACTTTGACGGTCCCGTCCTGAGTGCCGCTCGATGCGATATAGCGGCCGTTTGGACTGAGGGCTACGGCTCGAATGCCGCCGGCATGCCCGGTTTGAAACACCACTTGGACGCCGTCCGTGCTCACTGGCTGTTGTTTCGCCGGCGCTTTGCCCATCATCCGATTGGCCAGTTGCTGCATCTCTGCGTCAGACGGCTGTCGATATTCCGGGATCCTCGGTGCATTGAAAAAGGAAATCCAGCCACAACCGCTGGGGATGAATGCGAGCAGTAGCAATGACATCGCCCAACATTGTCGTGTTCGAGTCATTTCAACTGCCTCCTTCAAGTCGGCTGCGGAGCACAGTTCTTCGGCGGGGAGCGCAGTATAGCACGGGCCCTGCCGGGTTGACAGGTGCTCGAACGTGAGTCGTGGGAGGGGCGGGGAAGGTTCAGAGGTTGGAGAAACCGGCGATCGTTGGAGGCAAACTGTTTGATGAGTGCTTTAGCAGGCTGCCGGAAACAATACCATTTGGCACAGCAGAACTTGGACGGCCGGCAAGTCTGGTGCAAGAGGAGAACACTCCCGGCAGGGTACCCGGACGAGACAGGCTAGACGGGCAGGACGGACGAGACGAGTGTCCACATCGGGCCTTTCTCGCATGTCTCGCGCGTCACGTGCCATGGTCTGTGACCCTGGCGGACTCTTTCAGCATCCTGCTAGGAATGAAGGGTTGGTTGACTATGGTCTCGGGATAAAATTTACAAGGTAGTCTGTGCCCTGGAAGCTGGATTGGAGGATCTGAGCTTGGGCTCGACTCATGGGATTCAAACCGGCCTGCATGAGGAGTTCCGTTCGAATAAACTGGAAGACTTGTTGCTCGAACTGGCCGCGGGTTTGGGGCTGGAGCAACCCCTCGCGCAGGCCGTTCTCGATGGCGGGCTTGATGGCCTTGAGGTATTCCTTGGCTAGGCTGCACACGTTGACCGGGAAGATGATATCGAAGAGATAGGTGCACTTCTCAGGCTCTTTGATTTCTCCGTTCAGAACGACGCGGGCGGAATGATACGTCGGCAGCATGCGTTGATCGATCGTCGGCGTGAAGTACACATCCACCGTGACTTTTTCCGCCGTTACATCGCCGAGCTTCCCATCGCCCTCGGCTGAATAGTCCTGGTAATAGGTCTTGAAGACGAGAGAGGGAATTACAAACTGCAGACGCAGTTCCGTCCCTTCGCTCGAGACAATCGGCGGGTTCGACAATCCGTTCACATGCAGAACCACCGGCTTTCCGTTCCCGGCCTCATGAATATATTTCTCCAATGTAATCCGGCCAGCCAACCCTCGTCCCACGAGAAAGTTTGTGTCCATGGGAGTGCGCATGTTCCCGATTTGAATGAACGCTTTCGTGGGATCGCCGAGGAGTGTGATGAAGGGAAAGGTCTTAGCCAACGATCCCGGTGGGCCGCTGGGCTGAGGAGCTGGAGCCGGCTGCATCGGCATCTGGCCGGGCTGGCCAGGATACGGGACCGGGGATGATGGCGTGGGTTGGCTTGATCGTGGGGGAAATACTTGGGCTGCGGCGAATTCGCTAAAGAGGAGGAGGATCGTGAGGGTTCCGGCGAGCCTTTGTGTGCGTGTCATGCGGCCCCATTTCTTCTCCATCGCGCGAGCGGTCTCCACTTGTATCTATTCGTGTTTGAACCAGCGGGTCACTGTCACATCTTGTCCTGGCCGACTTGCCATATACGATAACGGTGTCACTTGTGTGGCGCTGCCGGCTTCGTCTTTGACCGTGACGATGCCGCGAGTGTTCGCCGAGCCCACGCCTCCGGGAATGACAGGCGCTTCTTCAACTTTCGCCACGATGGTGCTCACCGGACGTGTTTCAGCCGCCATCTTGGCCATGCTCTCTTCCAAGTCCATTCGGCGATTCGCCGAGGCGACTATGTAAAAAGTTTCAATCCCCTTGACCTGATCGAGGCCAAACCAGTAGGGCCCTTCTGGAAACGCCATTTCCTGATCCTTTTTCACCGGGGTTGGCGTCGTCCCAGCTTTGGCTGGGAAGACTGGTTCCGCCCAGGCCGATCCATCGATCGAGACGATGTAGACATAACAGTCGCAGCTTGTACGCACCACCAGCTTGAACTTGTCACCGGCGTCTTTCTTCCCGCCCCCGTCAAGGAGGACCTCGCCGTCATTCATCAAGACCACTTCTCTGCCCTTGGCTGTCTGTTTCTGGCGAACCAGCGCCACATCTACGGCCACGGGCTCAGATGGCACTGAACGAGGATAAATCCCGGCCCCTCCGTAGGGCTGTCCACCGTACGGCTGAGGTTGCCCAGTTGTCCCATACCCGCCATACGGTTGCTGTTGCTGCTGCTGCGGAGTCCCGTACTGCGATGGGGTTCCATATCCTGGCTGCGCTTGCCCATACCCGGGCTGTGTTTGGCCGTAGCCCTGTGCCGTTGCGCCAGCTCCATAGGGATTGTTTGGATCGTAGCCTGGCTGCGGCAGAGATGACGGTGCCCCTCCATACGGATTGGTGGTCCCATAGGGATTCGCCTGACCTGGTTGGGGTGGATATTGTGAGGCTCCGCCATAGGGATTGGTGCTGCCATAAGGATTCGGAGAGGCGGCCCCGTAAGGATTGGTCGTCCCATACTGACCTGTAGAGCCTGACTGAGGCGGATATCCCTGGTTGCCATAGGGGTTTTGCGTTCCGTATTGCTGATTGGTCGAGCCATAAGGGCTCACTTGGCCTGGCTGAGTCTGATACCCGCTATTGCCATAGGGGTTTTGTGACCCGTACGGATTCTGGGTGCTATAGGGATTCGTCGTTTGCCCGTAGGGCGATGGAGTTCCATAGGGAGAGGCGGGCTGCCCATATGGATTCTGGGCTCCGGCTGTACCGTAGGGATTATTTGGATCATAGGCGCCGGTTTGCCCTGGATAGGCCTGTTGCCCGGGATATTGTTGTTGTGGCATGCCCGGCTGTCCAGCATAGCCGGGGGTGGTCCCATAAGGAGAGGCAGGTTGCCCGTATGGATTCTGGGCTCCGGCTGTACCGTAGGGATTATTTGGATCATAGGCGCCGGCTTGCCCTGGATAGGCCTGTTGCCCGGGATATTGTTGTTGCGGCATGCCCGGCTGGCCTTGAACCGCTGGTTGCCCGGGGAAACCAGGCTGGCCTTGAAGTCCAGGCTGCCCTTGGAATCCCGGTTGACCCGGCATGCCAGGCCCTCCCCCTGCCATCGGCGGAAGATTTTGCATGTAGGGACTGGCCAAGCGACCCACGAGGGTGTTCATGTTGTCGCGATACTTGGACCCATAGTTTTGGGAACTGGTCTGCAGGAGATTCCTTGCAAACTCAAAGGCCACTGGAATGAGGAATGGTGCGGCTGCGCAGGAGCTTAGGAGCAGGGTTCCCACCAGGGCCATGGTCGTTCCCCGATGGAATATTCTGTGCTGCCTCATCCATACGTGTCGCATCATCAATGATCTCCGTGCTCTTGTGCCGTAGGTCGAGGCGAGTCGGCGAAAAGTTCATGTCTATTGTAGACTGGCCTGGAAGGAGGGTCAATCAACCCTGTGCTATTGAGGGGCTGGGGCAAATGTGTTAGAGCAAGGGCGCAATTCGGTCCTGCAGCCTGTCTCCGCATTGAACGAACGGCGCCATGGACGCGACTCACTGGCAAGATGCCTCAGATCCTGACCTTCTGGCTGCTGTGGCCGGCAGTGACGCCGCGGCGTTCGAACGCCTCTATCAGCTCTACGAGAAACGCGTCTATCAGTATGTGTGCACCATTATTTATGATCCCGCTCTGGCGGAAGAAGTGGTGGTGGATGCCATGATGGCTGTCTGGCGAGGTGCCGGAAGGTTTTCCCGTTCCTCGCGTGTGTCGACCTGGATCTTCGGGATTGCGAGGCACAAGGCGTTGGACGCGCTCCGGCGAACCGGGCGTCATCACCATGATGTCCCGTTGGATGAGGCGCTCGAGTTGCCCCATGCTCAAGAAAGCCCCTCGGAGTCTGTCAATCGGAAGCAATTGATATCGTTGACCCAACAGGCGTTGAGGACACTCTCGCGTGAGCATCAAGAGATCCTTCGTCTCGTGTTCTATGAAGAGCTGCCGTATGAAGAGATTGCGGCGCTGTTGTCAATCCCGACAAATACTGTAAAAACCCGTGTGTACTATGCCAAGCAACGTCTCAAGCATCAACTCAAGCAATTTGGCCAGCCCGAGCGAGTCTAATGGTAGAACCAGATACGCTTGACCAACCTATTCATCCAGAGGGAGCTCTGCTGCCGTGGTATCTGAACGGCACCTTGCGTGAGGACGAACGCCGTCAGGTTGACCAGCATCTCTCGTCCTGCGCGGCCTGCCGAGTTGAACTGGATGAACTGGCGCAGCTGAACGTCGAGTTGCACGAAGTGTATGCGGCGCAGTCCGCGCCGTCGACCCGGATCCAACGGGCCGTGCTGTCACAGGTCCAACTGGAGAACTCCGCGAAGCGGGCGAAGTCTGTCACAGGTCCGCAGTGGCTGAAGGGACTGGACGATTGGTTTCGGTCCCTGTTTGTTCCTCGGTGGGCGCCCGCACTTGCTGTGCTACTGCTCGTGGCTCAATTTGGATTGCTCCTCTGGACAATGGCCCGGCCGACTCACTCTGATCAGGTGACGACGAGGGGGGTTGGCTCTCCAACGGTCCGGCTGCGTGTGGTGTTCCTGGAGACGGCGTCTGAGCGACAGATTCGATCTCTCGTTCAAGGGCTGGGTGGCCGAATCGTCAATGGGCCGACTCCGGATGGCACCTATATAATGGAGCTTCCGGCTGGGGACCAGACAGCCGTACAAAAGAAAGTCGACATCTTGCGCAGCCAGACTGAGAGTGTCCGCACGGTCGAGCCTGTGGCACCGTGAACCTGAGGAGCCATGCGCGCGACTTACAGGTACATGAGAAGCGATGGGCACCCAGCACTTACCAAGACCCCCTAGACGAAAGGTAATACTAATGAGAATTTCGATCTGGTCGCGACTTGGTGTAGGGGTACTGTGCGTAGTCCTGGGTGCCATGGGGGACAGCCAGATCTCCGCGCAATCCGGTGCCCCGGACAGCGGCCCCGGCGTCAAGCGCGCCCTCCTGATCGGAATCAATAAGTATCAATCTGTGCCAAAGCTGCAGGGGTCGATCAACGACATTGAGACCATGCGCCAGATTCTACTGACGCGTTGGGGGTTTCAAGAGAGATATATAGCCGTCCTGAAGGATGAAGCCGCAACTCGTGCCGGTATCCTGGCCGCATTAGAACAGTTGGTGAAGGAGACGGGGCCACAGGATAGCGTGTATTTTCATTATTCGGGCCATGGATCGCAGGTGGAGGATTTGAATGGGGATGAAAAAGACGACGGCCTCGACGAAACCATCGTCCCGCAAGATGGGCGTTCGGGAGATGTGCGGGATATCACGGATGATGAGTTGGATGCCCTGTTTGCCAGGCTGCGTGCAAAGAACGCCTTCATCGTCTTAGACTCGTGCCACTCCGGTACGGCCACCCGTTCGCTCGATATCCGCACACGATCAATCCCTCAAGACAACCGGATCGACATCTATCGAAAGGCCGAACAGGCCTCGGTCAAAACACGAGCGGTGGTTCCGGTCGTTACGTCCCGTTATGTGGTTATGACCGGCGCCGCGTCCCATCAGGAAGCACTCGATGGGCCGGTCGATGGACGCTACCACGGCTTCTTCACGTTTGCCTTGGCACGGAGCCTGAGCACGTCCGGTGCAGAGGCCACGCCACGCGAGATTTTTAGCGGAGTCGAACGAGAGCTGAAACGCATTCAGACACATTTTGGCCGCTCCTCTATGCCGGAACCACAATTGGAAGCGCCACCGGATCTGCTGGAGAAAACCCTGTTCGGCAGCAGGAGCGGGGGGGCAGGTGTCGCTTCGACGAGCCAGAATGCCCGACTTCCCTGGCTGGAAGTGCAGCCTGGCATCGGCGGGCAGGTGACACTCGTTAACGGGATGTTGTTAGGTGCCGGGCCCGGATCGATGTGGACGCTGTACCCGCCTGGAGAGGTCAATTTTCAACCGGGGAGAGCGCTCGCTGTGGCGACGGTGACACAGACCTCTGGAAAGGATTCGCTTGCCAAATTACAGAAAGCTGAGAGCACGATTCCGAAGGGTGCCCGAGCCGTGGCGCTGCTGCCTGCCGCGAGCGGCGAAAAAATTCCCATCCGTATCCTCGACGTGCCCGAAGGACGTCGCAAGCACATCGAAGAGGTACTGAGGAGGAACATTAGGGAGATTGAGCTGGTGGGGCAGGATCAGACTGCCCGGTTTTTGGTCGATGTCAAGGGAACCGAGCTGCGCCTCCTCGCGGCGGATGGCTTGGAGGTGGTGGCCTCGTTTTCGACTGACGACGATCAATGGGGAGCCGGTCTGGCCCTTGTGGTCTCTCGTTCAGCCAACGCATCGGAATTACTGACGTTGGATAATCCCTCCTCCCAATTGAAAGTGAACGTCAGGGTCGCGAACGCCGCGGCTCAGAAGCCATCCGTCGGAACACGTGGAATCGCCGTCGTGGCAGGTAATACGAAGGCGGCCCAGTATCGCATTCGACGGCCGAAAGAAGCGCGGTCGGAGAAGAACAGCTTGCAATTGGAAGTCAGTGTGAGTGCCGACTCATACCTGACGATTGTGGATGTCGACTCAGAGGGCGGCGTCAATCTGTTGTTTCCCAATAATTATCAAGAGCGCAGTTTTATGACGGACGGTTTCGTCCGTGCCGGTGAGACCGTACTGATTCCTGACTCGCTGAAAGCCGGTAATCGTGCAGGCTTCTACTGGGACTACACCCCCCCGAAAGGCACGGATACCGTTCGCGTCTTCACCAGTACAGATCTACAAACCGCCCAGATGCTCCGTCAGCGAGTGCAGACGCTTCAGACCACCGCGAGTCAAACAAGCGGAGGGGTGAAGACACGTGGGGTAGCTGCCGGCATCGGCACCATCCGTCAAGATCTGGCCAAGATTGCTACGCGCGGTATCGTGACCGTGTACGATCCGAGTTCACATGTGCCCGGTGCTCCGATCGTCGATCAGCCTGAACCGTCCGCGTCAGCGATGCCTGCGCCGCCAGATCCTGTTGCAGTGACGCCGCCGGTGCCTTCAAGCGAGATAGCCGTGCCGACCGCGCCAGCGGCTGATTGGGCCGCGACGTCGGTGACGATTCTCGTGGAAGGGTAATGCGTGGATAGACCTTCGTCCGACTGCTGACGCCTAATGGAAATGGCGAGAGCCACCATGCCGCTCCACAGATTCCTCCTGCCTTTTGCAATCCTCGGACAGAAGACTCAGCCCGTTCACGTCTCTGATCAACGGCGTCTCCACTGACAAAGGACAGCCTGTAACCTCGATCAAGATGCTCGGAACTTTCGAAGTCATGCGGGAGTCCCCAGCTATGCGAATGGCAACGCGCTACAGGCAGAGTAGTATTCTGTTCTTACTCCAGCGGGGAGAGATGTCTCTGAGAAGGAGGAAAGTGATGCGCCAGACAGGACTGACTTGGGTAAGCCCAGATCCGTCTCGCGCTTCAGCCTCTAGCCCCTCTAGCATAGTATCTCCTGGCGCATATTTTCTGTACCACCAGCACCACCCCTCTTTGACCAGCTCGTGATTGACGTTAGTACCATCGGGCAAGAGTACATCGGCAATCGTGCGGCCCGATTCTGAAGAATCAATGGTTCCTGGAACCGTTATCGGCTTGCGCCGACGGGGGCTGTCCAGCGAGCGGCAGCGAACGGCCTTGAGCGACTGGTTAGGGCTTCCCGCAAACACCATATGAGTACCCACACTCCTTGATACAGGCATCTCCCTCTGCTAGACATTCTGATTTGTCCTGGCACAGAAACCCCTTTGAGAAGATGGGCTCAAGACGTTCAAACCACCCGTGTTTAATAAGATCCATACTGGCACATTCGATAGGAATGTGACGTGTAATGGGATCACCACCGGCGCCACGCTCCTCTATTTCCAAGGAGGCACGGTAAACTTGTTGCTCGTTAGTCGACACCTGTCCATGGCTGTCCACTGACACAAGTGTATACGTTGCTCCCGGAGCAGTATCCAGCATGAAGCCGCATGTCGCCTCTTCGTAGAACGCATCCTGACCGAGAGCCGCAGCCAACTTGGATCGACGCATGTCAAACACTTGATACCGGTGTGTGCCAGGTAGAACCAACACTCCGATCCACAACCCATTAGACAAAGGATGACCATCGATAGTATAAATCGCGACAAACGACCAGACAAATGCATACGGTGAAACCCGGGAAACAGTGGCCACTTCAGATGCTGGTAGTTCAGGGCCATCGTAAGCCTTATAAACAGATACACATCCTGCCCCGAATGTAATGCACGCCATCACAACTAACTTCGTAGCCGATCTCCGCAAGAAAGCGAGGCCGAAAGGTAGTGGCATTTTCATTGTGGGCGCCTAATTACTGAGTATCCTGACCGGCGAGCACGCCGGGGGGCTTGGCCTGACATTACTCAAGAGAGCGGGACCCTACAATACGGGCATCGTTTCGGCGATCTCCACAACTGCTCATACGGCATTATCTCGACCCCATCGTCGCATACGCCTTGGCCTAGAAACGGTGCGGTCCTGCAGTTTGGACGTTTGTACATTACGGCAGCCAATCCTATGAAGAGAAAGGAAAGTGCAAGAAACATTGTTCCCATGACGAGGCCATAGGAACGGAGACATTCGATATCTCCGCGCAGCCAGACAGCTGCCACGCCCGCCATGGGGAAGGCTAGCAAAGAGGCCTATGCAAGCGTCCGACGGGGCTGGGATCGTTGAATGATGTCGGTTCCCATTAATGTGGTCGCTATCGTTCGTGGTGCCCGCTATTTCCCTTTCGGCTTCCAATACCACCGTAGCTTTTGTGAGTCCAGCCGAGCGAAGCTGGGCGAAGTTGAGCGACTTGTTAGGCAGTGTGATCACCTAGGCGTGGCTAATGTGGCCCTGGGGAGACATACTTATTTCGTTCGAGTCCGAACTCACCTTCAAGGAGTTCCACTTGTCTGAATTTCACACGGTCCTTGTCATCGCCGAGAACCCCCATGTCAGTGATCGTAAAGAAATAGTTCATTGATGAATGACTATCCACTTCGACAAACTGCGAGTGGGGCCTCCTTTCAAAGAATATGAAATGTACTAATCCTGTATCCGCCACGTGTCGTATTAGCCCAAGCGTGTGATGGCCCTCCGAAAGGTGAAACGTGGTGTACTCGCCGACCTCCAGTGCTGCGACGGTCACCCCGTCCAACGAAATGTAATGCGTTGGACCAGATCCAGCTAACTGTCTATTTCGGACAACGGTGATACTCGCAAATGGCCCGGTTACAGAGGGTACCTCCGATACGGGCTCGTCGCGCGGCAGGAGAATACATCCCGTAAGGCCAAACAGTATCGTTATGCCCAGAGCGCAGTGCCATAAATTTCTGGCCATTGTTGTGTCAGACCCCACCAGGCAAGCGGCGCGACTGATGACCAGTTTTTCAATCACAGTTCGACTCGATTGCAGATGGTACCCGCGTTTGGATCGCTGTGTGGGGCCAAGGATTACAGTTTCAAAATGGCCAATTGGGAGAGTGGCGTCCAGTGCTGAGCGATACGACACACTGTGGGAAATTTGTGGGAGAAACCGATTGCCCGATTCTTGCTGGAAAACGTAAGGTTAGACCGGACGGCATTATCAAGGTCCATTTTCCGCCCTTTGGCGTCTATAAAGTCGACTACGAAATCGAAGGTGAGAGCCGGAAGGGCTGTGGATTCACGAAAGAGGGACATTTCATTATCTAAATCAATCGTGAAGAAGATGGCGCCGCTACGGTGGTATTGCCTGACGTGGTTATATCTGACGGGCAGGTCCAAGGCTCACAAGACTAGCAGAAATTCTACATATATTCCACACGGGCTGAAGTGGCGGCGGGCTGGAGTGTGGATGGAACTGCATTTCTGCTGAACTGAAGAATGTTTTATTGGTGCGCCCGGAGGGACTTGAACCCCCAACCCCCAGATCCGTAGTCTGGTGCTCTATCCATTGAGCTACGGGCGCGTTGGAGAAGCATAGTTTCACCGGGCCCCACGCGTCGCGCTCTGACGAGCCATGCAGAGAGTGGGAAGGGCGGTCGGATACTGCTGTCCGGGAGCGGTTATACAGGTCTCTGGCCTGGCGGGTCAAGGGATCGTAGCAATTTTAGGGTATGGGCTTGCTTACCTCGGTCGAACAGACGCTTTCGTTGGCCGCACTGTCAAAGGCACTGATGCAAAAATAGTAGGTCTTGCCTGAAGCGAGATTTATGGCGGTATAGGTGGTAACAGTCCCGAGCGTGATGGGTGGGTTATAGAGTCCTGATTGTGTCCCGATGTAGACCTTATACCCAGCCAGATCTGGATCTGTGTCAGCCGTCCAGCTGAGCCCAGCGGAAGCTGTGGTGGTGGTCATGGGCTGGCTGAGGGTGAGAGAAACAGGGACCTGTTGGGGGGAATTAGCAGATCCCGAGGCTGCGACCATGATGACGGTGCTGTACGTGCCTGCCGCTAACCCTTGAATGTTTACACTCGCGCTTACCTGATCGGTTTCAGTTGTGGTCGTGCCTGAACTGATATTGAGTGCCAGCCAGGGGGCAGACTCCGTCATACTCCACGTCAACGACCCGCCGGTTGGATTGGCCAGGTTCATGGTTTTCGACAGCGGAGTCGCTCCTCCGGCTGTCCCTGAAAAGCTGAGGCTTATCGGATTCAGAAGTATGCTGGGGGTTGCCGACGTCCCGCCGCTGGAAACGACGAGGCTCACGGCAACGGTTGCAGTCTGGCAGAGACCATTTTTGCCGGCGATGGCGATACGGACGGTGCTGTTGTATGTGCCAGCCGAGAGACCACTCTGGTTCACTTGCACTGATATCGTATCGTGCTCCGTTGAGATGGTCCCAGATGTGGGTGATACCATGAGCCAGGGTGAGGCCTCCGTAACCGTCCAATTCCTGGCCACGAGCGTCTTCTTCGAAAACGTTACGGTTTGAGCCGGTGGGGTAGAGCCACCGGATGCCACCGTAAAGCTGAGGGCGCTGGGAGTGACGGAAAAGGCGAGGAGCTCGGATGGATCGAGGAGTCCCACCGCAACGATGGGCACCCAGAGTGCCATAGAGATGACCGTCTTGAGAAATTGCATCGTGTGTCGTCCGCCTTGTTGTGCAAGCAGAGCGCCAGCGGCATTCTGCTATGCTGTTTGTTGCGCTCGAAGCGCTGTTTCAGCAATCGGTGTGCCACTGTATGAGGAGAGAGGCGTGAGATCCTAAGAAGGCCTGTTTCTAGTTAATTAGCGTTAGTTGGCTGGGAGACGGTCGTCTGGGACAATCTGGAGAGACTGTACGGTGCCACCTTCAATCAATCTAGTGCAGCGTGGGCGCAGTGGATCTCTACGTGGAGCTCGCCGGAGGCCGGGCTCGCTGTGTGATGAGTCATGCAACATTGAACCAAGAAAGGAAAAACGATGTTCAGGATTCCCTCTCTCAGGTAGGATGGCGTCAGACTATGTAGTGCCAAATCCTCATTGGTATAGTTGAAACGCGATGTCGGACCAGCAAGTTATTCAACGTGAGACTCCTGCGCAGGATACCCCGAGAGGCCTATCGGTTTGGGTTCCTCTCGTCATGCGATGGACGATCGGCACGATTCTCGCTTTCCTCATTGGGTCGTGGTTGGTGTGGTGGGCGATGCATCTTCAGCGACAATTCGCGGAAGACGAGATTCGGGCCGCCTGTCAGCGGCTCATGCCTGATACAGTGCAACGTTGTGTGGATACGGTAGTGATTCAACGGGGGGGCGCGAGGCGATGAATCCGGGGATTTCGTCGCTCACGATAGTGAATTGGCTTGTTGTAGCTGCGTTGCTGGTGGCCGTAGAGGGGGTCTCTGCCCAGGAGCCAGTCGAGCAATTCCGACCGAAGTTTGATCTTGCGATCGGGGCCTGGATCAGCACCGGCAATACGCAGTGGGCGCACAATGCGTCGTCCGCATCGCCCCTGCTGGGCAATCCCACATCGAAACTCACTTATAAAGATGTTGGCACGAACGTGCTTGAACTCACAGGAACGGTTTGGGTTACACCAAAGTGGTTTGGCCGACTCAACCTGGGCGTCGCCAGTATCGGAGGCGGTCGTCTGACCGATGACGACTATTTGGCTGCCGATGGCGGGAATCCTTCCTCGGAGACTTTCAGCGATTTGAAGGGCGACGGCATGTGGTATCTGAATGCCGATTTCGGGAAACGGGTAGTCGAATTTCCACATTCGCGAGGATGGTTCGATCTCTTTGTAGGATATCAGTATTATTACCAAAAGTTTACTGCGAACGGCCTTGGACAGACTTCTTGTTCGAATGCAGGGCAAACCGTAGATCTCGATCCAGGTACGCCAGGAACCCAGCCGCTTTGCAGCCCGAATCAATCTGTAAGCAGTGCGATTCCGGTAATAACGAATACCGCCACCTGGAACTCGTTACGTATGGGCGGTTCTGCTGAGTACCGACTCACAAGGCGGTTTAGTGTGCAGGGAACGGTGGCATTGATCCCTCTGAGCATCATCGACAACAAAGATGTTCATCATCTGCGCAATGATTTACAGCAGGATCCAAGCATCTCTGCGAAGGGATATGGAGTCGGTGCCGATGCCGATGTCGGGGTGAGACTGATGGTCATCAAGAATATGTTTCTGAATCTCGGCTACCGAATCTGGTGGAACCATGCATATGACGGGACTGTGACGTTTCATCCTGTCGGTGCGCCATCCGATTCTTTTCCCCTCACGCAGTTTCAATCCGTCCGCCAGGGCTGGACGTTTGGTCTGAACTACAGCTTTTAAGTGAACGACGGTCGGGGTTCTCTAACGCCGTGAGCGTGACGGCAGAGTCTCATCTTCGTATTGAGCAAAGAGCCGTTTGGCTTCAGGATGGAGATGGCCTGGATGGCCGTGGGGAATGCCGATGGTGCGGAAGAGCGGCGTGAGCTTGCCATTCGGATGTAAGTAGCCGGCACGCAGCGGCACGGTGCGCGTGCTGTGGCGGATTAAGTGGCAGGGTACGGGTCTGATCGAGGTGAGCCACTCGGCAATATCGTGCGGGTTGCCGATCGAGGCCGAGAGCAAGAGCAGTCGTGCTTGGCTCGGGCAGAAGATGATCGTTTCTTCCCAGACGACGCCCCGCTCCGGATCCGCGATATATTGCGACTCGTCCAAAATGACCAGACCTAACGTATCCAAACGTACATCGATCTCGCCGCCTCCTGCGTCGTAGAGCAGATTCCGTAAGATTTCCGTCGTCATGATCAGAAGGGGCGCTTGTCCGTTGTCGCGCCGATCACCGGTCAGAATGCCGACCTGGTCGGCACCGAAGATTTTTGAAAACTCCGTATATTTGGTATTTGAGAGGGCCTTGAGAGGCGACGTATAGATGACGGTTCGATTCTCCGCAATGGCACGACGGGCCGCTTCGACCGCGACGTAGGTTTTTCCGCTTCCCGTCGGGACGCTCACGACGACGTCGCCCTCTCTCAGTTTGGCGATGGCGTCTTCTTGCCAGGCATCAGGGACAAAGGTTTGCGACGGCGGTACCCCCAGTCCCTCCAGCCAGCTGGAGAGGGTAATGGCCGGCTCATGGGATTCCGGCTCAACCGCCCTGTGTGCGGTGCGATGATGCGGTGCCGGGGGCTTGGATTTCCTGACGACGGGGGCTTGAGGAATGGGTGGAGCGGGGCGAGCTGGTCGCTCGCCGATCAAGGTCAGGAGGTCGGACTCAAAACCTGCGCGATTTTCGGCGGAGTGCCGCAGGAGGACCTCAATCAATCGGCGTTTGCCCGCGCGGAAATGTCGCTGAACACGCCCACGCGCGAGACGATGCAGGAGCGCGATTGGTTGTTGAGCCAGGAGCTGTTCGAGTTCTTCGGTGGTCATTGTTTCTTCGTTAGACGTGAAGCGATGGATGCTGCTGGCCTCGTCCGATCCGAGTCTGATCCCTTACGCTTGACGCCTCACCCCTCACGGCATTTCTCATGGCAACTCCTCCAGCACGCCCCGGCGTAGGGCGGCGATGGCTTGTGAGGCGCTTTCTGCCAATCCCGGGTGTGTGCCCTTGAGGGTGTGCAGTTGGGATAGGAATTCCAAGGTTCGCGCCAAGAGGCGATAAATATCACCTTCGGCCATCGTGGTGCTTTTACAGAGACCGATCCAGGTAAGCGAGGGGTCGCCGATCCACCGTTCCGTCACCGCCGCGATGTCGGCTCGCAAGAGCGGGGGGTTTTCATGCGGCGAGAGTGACACAGCGAGTTTTCGAACCTGCCCGAGCAATGAACCCAACCCGGAACTGACACGAGGGAAGGCGCCGGGGCGATCGTCGTCATGAGCGATGCTCGACATGACGGCGGCCAGCATGGCAGGATCGGCTCCGTTGAACGCATCGGCCCGGAGTAATTCCGTGATGAGCAGCGAATGGTCGATGCGGATGAGCCTGGCCCATTCGCCGTCATCGGTCAGACGGGCCGTCGGCGTGAGGTATCCGAATTGTTGTAGGACGTCGATCTTCTCCTGGAAACGGTGCCAGAGACTTGTCCTCAGGGCCTGGATCGATTTGATGTGCCGCTGCTGTTCCTGCCGAAATTTGGAGGCGAGAGGATAGTCCCTCTGACAGGCGGAACGAGAAGGACAGGCCGGACAGGCAAAGTCGCCCAGGGTTTGCACGATGGCGTCCGGAATCGGTTCATTGTCCTTCGGAATCAGGATGGGAAGCTCCGGCAGCCTGGTTGGCAACTCCTCCAGGTGAGAGAGTAACTCTTCCACGCTTTCAGGCGTACACCAGGGATAGACCGGCGCGTCCACGCAGTCGAGGATACGGTCGGACACCTCGGTCACCGTAGAGGCGGGGGATTCGGTAATGCCTCCGCCTTGACGCAATGCCGTGATCATCGGACTCTTCTGCCCTTTGCTGCGATATTGTCGCAGGACCACGCCTCGACTACGGCCGAAGCCCACCACGCGGCCGGGCGTGAGAAAGTGAAAACGCGCCGCGACTTCTGGTGGTTCGTGCCTCCTGACGGGAGCACGGTGTGATTTCTGCCGGCGAACCTGGTCGAAGGTCTGCCATTCTGTGATCCAGTCGGTGCAGACGCGCGGCCCGAACGGTTCCATCTGATCACGCAGATCGTCCAGCTTTCGTTCCAGGACTTCCGCGCGCTGGTTGAGCTGAAATTGTGCAAAGCTTTTGGCGAGAATCGGTTGGATTTGGTCCAGGGGATGGGCTTTCAAGAGGTTCAGGACCATCGGATAGCTGATGAGGAATTGGCTGTTGATCGCTTCGGGATGGCCGGTGAAGCCTTTGGTCAGCACGTTCAGATCGATATAGGGTGAGGGGGTGACGATGGCAAAGCCTACGAGATCTTTTCCGCGGCGTCCCGCACGGCCGGAAATCTGCTGCACCTCGCCGATGGTCAAGTCCATGAAGTCGCGTGACTTGCGAATGCTGGACTGTGTGATGATGACGGTTCGCGCCGGGAAATCGACCCCGGCGGCCAGTGTGGTCGTGGCGAAGACGGCGTCGAGGCAGCCATGACGCATCAGCTCCTCAACCGCGATTTTCCACGAGGGCAGATGGCCTGCATGATGCGCGGCCACGCCGATGCGCTGGACGGTCGGAATGAGCGGGTGTTCGGCAATACTCGGATATTGGGCGATCACCTTTTTCAGCACGGTGGCGATCGCCTGCTGACGAGGCGGCGGGAGGAGGATCTGGCTGTGGTCGAAGGCCTGCATCGCTTCATCGCACGCACGGCGCGACGTCAGGAATACAATGGCAGGGGTCAAGTGCTTCTCGCGAAGGGCGATAATCAGATCAACTGGATGAATCGAGGGAGGCATTCAGTTTCATTCCCTTAGAAATCACGACCAAGCCGGATTCGGTGACGGTAAATTGCTGGGCGTCGGCCTGTCGGTCATACCCGATTTCCGACTTGGGCGGGATGATGACATCCTTGTCGATAATGGCCCGTCTGATCCGACTCTGTTCGCCGATGACGACGTTTTCCATGACAATCGATTCACGCACGTCTGCATGGTCCTGCACACGGACGTTCGGTGAGAGCACTGAGTTTTGCACCCGGCCACCCGAGACGATGCAGCCGCCGCAGACGATGGAATCTAGGGCCACGCCCATCCTGCCGCCCTGATAATCTTGCGCGAAGACGAATTTGGCCGGTGGAAATTGCCCTTGATAGGTTCGGATCGGCCAATGCTGGTCGTAGAGATTGAAGAGGGGATCCACCGCTACAAGGTCTAGGTTCGCTTCCCAGTACGCGTCCAATGTTCCAATGTCCCGCCAATACTTCACGTCTTTATTATTCGCGTCGATAAATTTGTAGGCATAGACACGTCGATCGCGAATCATTCGGGGAATGATGTTTTTCCCGAAGTCATGACTGCCGCCCTCTTGGGCGTCGGCAATTAAGTGCTCGCGGAGAACTTTGGTGCGAAACAGGTAGATGCCCATCGAGGCAAAGGCATGGGTCGGATCGTTGGGGATCGAGGACGGGTGAACCGGCTTCTCTTCAAAGTTCGATATCCGGAAGTCCTCATCCACGCCCATCACGCCGAATCGATGGGCCTCTTCGATCGGAATATCGATCGCGCCGACCACGGCATCGGCCCCTTTAGCGATCAGCCAATGGAACATCTCCATATAGTCCATCTTGTAAATATGGTCGCCGGCGAGGATGAGAACATAGTCCGGCTGTTCGTTGTCGAGCAGGAAAAGGTTTTGATAGACCGCATCGGCGGTGCCTTGATACCATTCTTCGCTGATCCGCTGCTGCGGTGGAATCGAGGCGATGTATTCGCCCAGTTCGGCATTGAGGATGTTCCAGCCCATGCGGATGTGACGGTCGAGCGAGTGCGACTTGTACTGGATGAGGACCGCGACTTTGCGAAGCCCGGAGTTGAGGCAATTGCTGAGCGTAAAATCGATAATGCGATATTTTCCGCCAAACGGAACAGCCGGCTTCGCTCGATGTTCGGTGAGGGGCTGGAGACGTTCGCCCTTCCCGCCCGCCAGCACCATGGTGAAAATGTTCGGCATTGCGGGGAATTGTAGCAGGACGCTGATGAAATAGAAAGAAAGCAGACTCGTTGACTTCGCGAGAATGTGAGATGATACTAGGAAAGGCAGCATAGGAATATCCGTGAGTGTTCGAGCAAAGGAGTGAGCATGAAGCGGGATGTACTGGTTACGTCGCTCGTGAAACAAAAGCCGGCCCAGAAGCAGGCAGTGGACCGGAGCAACGATGCGCTCAGGCGGTTAGAGCATCTTGAAAGCCAAATGGCAAAGTTGTCCGAGTTGGTCCGCGAGCATGCTGAGGATGTTGATCGCTTGGTGCGTATCGTCGCCGAGGATCGCGACGTCATTCGGCGACAGTTGTTGCTCAAGCACCACGAACAAGTCCGGGTCCGCAAGCATCTCCGTGACTCCAACTCCAAAGTTGGCCTCGACTTCTGAGCCTGGCCCTGGTGGTCTCGTGCCGTCGATCCCTACCCGCGAGTCCACCCTTGTGGATCGTGAACAAGCCCGCCCGCATTATTCTTGCTGCACAGCTTTCGTAATGATCCCGTGGTCTAGCAGGATGCTGAAAAAGTCCGCCAGCTTCGTTCTCGCATCGTTCACACCCTCCGCGTACCAAAGGAGGTTCTCGGAGGTCGGAAGCGCTGCAGGGGCTTTTCTGTTCTCCAAGACCCATTGCAAGGGCGAACGGCCGACAGGAAGTGCGGTCTGTACCTCCTCGCCCCTTCACTCACTAGGGCCTTGCTGGACGAAGATTTTGAGTATCCTGCGGAGTCGTGTCCTCTTGTCCCAGACGAGCGGACCATTGAATTTCTGGCAGGCAGGCATCATGCTTCCACAACCTGCTAGCACTCTCTGCACTCGAGCCGTTCGGTCTGGCGATAGTCAAATGCATTGAAATGGTAGAACAACCAGCTAGCATCGACGTCACCTCTTTGGTGAAACGACATGGCGCCACATTAGCCGTCGACCATGTGTCGTTTACCGTGCAGCGTGGGGAATTCTTTTCACTCCTCGGTCCCAGCGGGGCAGGGAAGACGTCCGTCTTGCGGATGATCGCAGGATTCGAAACGCCGGATGAGGGGACCATTCGAATCGATGGCCGCCTGATGGAGGCGGTTCCGCCGAATCGTCGTCCCGTGAACCTCGTATTTCAATCCTATGCCCTCTTTCCCCATTTAACGGTCGCGGAGAACGTCGCGTTCGGTCCACGGATGCAGGGAGCGCCGCGCGGCGAGATCACGTCCCGTGTCCGTGTTGCATTGGACATGGTAAAGCTCTCGTCGAAAGAGGAACGTTTGCCGGGTCAGCTGTCCGGCGGGGAACAACAGCGCGTGGCCTTGGCTCGTGCGCTGGTGAATCGACCGGCTGTTCTCTTGCTGGACGAACCGCTCTCGGCGCTGGATCAACAACTCCGGCAGGAGATGCAGGTCGAACTGAAATCCATTCAGGAACGAGCTGCCTGTACGTTCGTGTGCGTCACCCACCATCAGGAAGAAGCCCTCACCATGTCGGACCGTGTGGCGGTCATGCATCAGGGACGTGTGTTGCAGATCGGAAGACCAGAGGATTTGTATGAGGCGCCGACTTCGGCGTTTGTGGCCCGGTTTATCGGGGTCTCGAACGAGTTGCGCGGCATCTTTCGACGGATCGACGGAGGCCGAGCGGTAGTGCAGTCTCAGGATCTCCCGGGAGAGGTTCAGATTGTCCTGCCAGGTCATACTGTTCTCCAAGAGGGGAGTGCGGTGACGGTTTTGCTGAGACCGGAACGGCTTCGCCTCTCGACTGTGGCACAGGGTCTGAGCAGCGAACAAAGCCTGCCCGCTTCAGTCGACAAGGTGCTCTATAGCGGAAGCGATCGACGGTATCTGGTGCGGCTCGGCGAGCGCCTGGTCTGGAACGTGCGCGTTCCGAACGACGAGTCCGGTCAAAACGGACTCGTGCGCGGCGATACCGTCTACGTTCGCTGGCAGATCTCCGACACCGTGGTGTTGACCGAATGAAGATCTCTGCTCCTGCTGGATGGGCATTGTCCTCGGGGCGAGCTGTGTCTTGGTGGCTCCTCGGGCCAGGCCTTCTCTGGATGGGGCTCTTGTTTTTTGTGCCTCTGTGCCTCGTCGTCGTGATCAGCTTCGCCGGCCGTGGAACCTATGGCGGGATCGTCTGGTCATTCAGCCTGACGAACTATCTCGATCTTCTCCACCCTCTCTACGCCCGTATCCTCGGCCAATCGATCGTCCTGGCAGCGGGGACGACTCTGCTCTGCCTGATCATGGGATTCCCCTTGGCGTACTACATCGCTCGGGCGGCACCGAGGCGACAAGGGTTTTGGTTGCTCTTGGTGATGATTCCGTTTTGGACCAACTTCCTCGTTCGTACCTATGCCTGGATGTTTATCCTGCGCACCGAAGGATTGCTCAATACCCTCTTGCTGAAGCTGGGATTGGTGGCCACACCGATCGAGTTGCTCTACTCCAACGCCGCCGTCGTGATCGGATTGGTCTACGGCTATCTGCCCTTTATGGTCTTGCCACTTTACGTGGCGCTTGAGCGGGTGGATCGCGCATTAGTCGAGGCGGCCTGGGATCTCTACGCAACGCGATGGGCAGTGTTTTGGCAGATCATTCTGCCACTCGCCAGGCCGGGAGTCATGGCTGGTTGTCTCCTCGTATTTATTCCCTCGCTGGGGGCGTTCCTGACGCCTGATCTTCTCGGGGGTGCTCGAAGCATGATGATCGGGAATCTCATTCAGCATGAATTTCTGGTGGCGCGCGATTGGCCCCTGGGCGCCGCCATCTCCTGTGTGTTGATGCTGTTCGTGACGGGCATGATGGGCTGGTTGCTTCGCGCCTCGACACCACTCTCCCAGCGGGAGCATGAATCATGAAACAGACTGGCGGTTGGTTGTGGCGCCTCAGCCTGGTGAATCTGCTGTTCCTCTATGGACCGATCGCGGTGCTGATCCTCTTTTCGTTTAATACGTCGCGTCTTTCTGCAACCTGGCAAGGGTGGTCGTTGCAATGGTATCGCGCATTGTGGGCGAACCAGGCGCTGCTCGATGCCGCGGCAAACAGCCTGTGGGTGGCGACGGTCTCGACGCTGCTCGCGCTGCTGCTTGGTGTCGGCCTCGCTGTGGGGCTGGAAGGTCTGCCAGGGCGACGGCAGCGCCAGATCGAACAGGCACTGTTGATGCCTCTGGTGATTCCCGAAGTCATGATGGGGGTCTCGCTGTTGTTGTTCTTCGTGCTACTTCAAATACCGCTCAGCCTCACGACGGTGATTCTCGGTCATGCGTTATTTAATTTGCCCGTCGTAATGATCATCGTGCGGGCGCGCCTCAGGAAGTTGGATCCGCGGCTGTTGGAGGTTGCGGCGGATCTTGGGGCCTCCAACTGGGACGCCTTGCGTCATGTGACGATCCCGTTACTCAGACCGGCCATCCTCGGGGCAGGGCTCATGGCGTTTACCATCTCGCTCGACGATTTCATCGTCACTTTCTTTACCGCCGGTCCCGGGGCGACGACCTT
>Ga0209048_10000516_pt1 | contig 41227 bp, 46 predicted proteins | sample FrelakmetCRP12CR_FD_187146 | JGI IMG/M metagenome (GOLD analysis project Ga0209048, IMG submission 187146) | Freshwater lake sediment microbial communities from the University of Notre Dame, USA, for methane emissions studies - CRP12 CR (SPAdes)... | ecosystem: Environmental > Aquatic >...
GCGGCTCACGCCTTCGATCGGCGCACCGCGGAAATTCGTCCTCGGCGCGTTCGCCGCCGGCGCCGAACTCATCGGCAGCGTCGGCCTCGCGGTGGAGGAGCGGGAGAAGGAGTGGCACAAAGGTTTCGTCTTCGGCATGTTCGTTGCGCCGGAAGCGGGCGCGCGCGGCGTCGGCCGTGCGCTCCTCGCCGAGTGCATTCGGATGGCGCGCCGCGTGCCCGGCCTTGAACTGCTGACGCTGACGGTCACCAGCAGCAACCTGCGGGCGCTGCGCTTCTACGAGGCGGCGGGGTTTCGCGCCTTCGGGATCGAAGAGCGCGCGATCAAGGTCTCGGGAAGGTACTACCCCATGGCGCACATGGTGCTCGATCTCCTGGCGACGTGAGCGCCTGGGGGAAACGGCTGCGCCGGCTCTGGCGATTGCCCCGGCGTACGGATAGACTGCTCGATGGACGCAGGAGCGTCGTCCGCGACGGCAGGCCGGCGTGCCTGGCCGGTGGCGGCTCGACACCGAGTCGTCGTTCACCATGAAAGGCGCCCGATCATGAAACCCATCGCCGCAACATTCGCGCTCGCCGCGCTGCTCGCGTTGCTGGCCGCGGCACAGGCCCCCGTACAACCCCAAACCTTGACGCCGGTTGGCAAGACTGCGGCGCCGGCGCCCATGCCTGTGGCCATGACCAAGCCCGCTCCCGACGCCAAGGCTCGGCACTGGAAAAAGGCCGATGCACGGGTCTGCCTGGAGTTTCCGAACGACATGCAGGTCATCAAGTGTTCCGAGAACCACCGCTAGCTGGAGCCGACCGCAAGGACAGGCGCCGATGAAACGCGAACAGGGTGCGCAGCCCGGTTTGCGCATCGACCGGATCGATCACCTGGTCCTGACCGTCGTCGACCTCGCCGCGACCTGCGCTTTCTACGAGCGGGTACTGGGCATGAGCGTGGTCCGCTTCGGAACGCAAGGCCGTCTTGCGCTTGCCTTCGGCCGGCAGAAGATCAACCTGCACCTTGCGGGCCAAGAGTTCACGCCGCACGCGCAGCGCCCGGTCCCGGGTTCGGCGGACCTGTGCCTGATCACCGACACGCCGCTGGCCACCGCGATGGCGCAGGTGATCGCGCAGGGTGTCGCGGTTATCGAGGGCCCGGTCGAGCGCACCGGCGCGACTGGGCCGATGCGCTCCTTCTATTTCCGTGACCCGGACGGCAATCTCATCGAAGTGTCCAACTACGTCGGCGTCGCCTGACGGCACCGTGGTCGGGTGAGCACAGTCACGACGATGCCGCTGGCGCTGCGCCTGGCTGAAGCGGACGATGTTCCGGCGCTCGAGGCGCTGATCCCACTGTCGGCGCGCACGCTGCAAGCCGCCTGTTACTCCCCGGCGCAGATCGAAGGCGCGCTCGGCACCGTGTTCGCGGTCGACCGGCAGCTCATCGCCGACGGCACCTATTTCGTGGTGACCGACGCTGCCGCCATCGTCGGCTGCGGAGGCTGGAGCAAGCGCCGAATCTTGTTCGGCGGCGATCGGGGCCGCGCGGCCGGTGACGACACCCTCCTCGATCCCGACCGCGATTCCGCGCGCATCCGGGCGTACTTCGTGCATCCGCGCTGGGCGCGGCGCGGCATCGGCAGGCAACTGCTGCGCGCGTGCGAAGACGCCGCGGCCGGCGCAGGGTTTCGCCGACTCGAACTCGTCGCAACGCTCGCCGGAGAACCGCTCTACACCGTGGGCGGCTATCGCGCGGTCGAGCGCTTCGACATCGCCCTGCCCAACGGCCTGGCGCTTCCCGCTGTGCGCATGACCAAAGAGCGGATAGGGGTCGGACCACGGGTGGTCGGGCAAGCAGTGGCCCCCGACCAAAGTGTTAGCATGGACGAGGCTGCCGGCGTGTCCGCCGCCACGCCACCCCATCACGGAGATTGACCATGACGCTTTGCCCCATTGCACTCGCCGTCGGCTGCCAGAAATGCCCGGTGTTCAAAGTCTGTCCGGTGAAAGGCCTCATCGGCGATTACAAGCCGCCCGCGGCACCGACTAAGCGCCCGACGTCGTCCAGAAAACGCGGCCGCAAGTAAGCACTTCGTCGTTCGCAGCGCTGCGCCCGGTGACCTGGCCGCGTAGAATCACGCCATGAACAAGCTGACTCCCGCGCTGCGCCGCGAGCTGCGCGCCAAGGCGCACCACCTGCACCCGGTCGTCAGCGTCGGCCACCACGGCCTGACGCCCTCGGTGCTGAAGGAAATCGACGTCAACCTGCTCGCGCACGAGCTGATCAAGGTGCGCGTGTTCGCGGACGAACGCGAGGCCCGCGAAGCCATGCTCGAGCGCATCTGCACCACGCTCGACGCCTCGCCTGTCCAGCACATCGGCAAGTTGCTCGTCGTCTGGCGGCAGGCACCGGAACCCGCGCCCACGCCGCAGCCGGCCCGGCCCAGTGGAACCCGCGCCAGTGCGGGTGCCGCGGGCAAGCGCCGACGCGGCAAGCCGGGCGCCACCGCGAAGGAGAACACGATGGCCAAGTCCGCACCGCAAACCAGGCGGCCGCGCTCGCCGCTGGCGCGCACCACGGCGCGCGCGGCGGCGCCGCGCACCACCGGCAAGGCGGCGGCGCGGACGCCGAGCGCGCAGGCGCGGCGGCGGCGCGGACAGGGTGCGTAGCGCTGCGCGCCCGCTGCCGCACGACCGCGGCCGCGACGACGCAGCTGAACCAGCTCAGATGTAGCGAACGGCCAGAACCACGTATTCGCGCACGCCGGCCGGCGCCTGCACTTCGGCGACGTCGCCCACGCTCTTGCCGATCAGCGCGCGCGCGATGGGCGACTCGATGGAAATCTTGCCTTCCCGGATGTCGGCCTCGTCGTCGCCGACGATCTGGTAGCAGACCGTCTTCCCGCTATCCAAGTCCTCGAGGTCGACCGTCGCGCCGAAGACGACGCGGCCTTCGGCATCGATGGTCGCCGGGTCGACCACGTGCGCCATCGCCAGGCTCGCTTCGAGGCGCGAGATGCGCCCTTCGACGAAGCTTTGCCGGTCCTTCGCCGCGTCGTACTCGGCGTTCTCGGACAAATCGCCGTGCGAGCGCGCCTCGGCGATCGCGGCGATCACGGCAGGCCGCTCGACGGTCTTGAGCCGGTGCAATTCGTTCTTGAGTTTGCCGACCCCGGCGACGGTCAGCGGAATCCTGGTCTGGCTCATGGCTCAGGCGAAAGAAAAGACCGGGCACGGCTGTACCGCACCCGGTCATGGTTGGACTGGCAAATATCTTAGCGCAAACCCGCGGTCAATGCAGCCGTCGCAGCAGCGCCTGGGTCGAATACGGGACGAGCTCGCGCATGCCCTGCATGCCGATCGCCGCGGCGCGCGCCCCGGAAATCGTGGTGTAGGTGGGAATCTGGTCGTTCAATGCCGCCCGGCGGATCGCGTAGCTGTCCTGGATCGCGCTGCGCTTTTCCTCGACCGTATTGACGACCAGCGCGATCTCGTCGTTGAGCAGCATGTCGACAATGTGCGGCCGCCCCTCGGCGACCTTGTTCACCGGCGTCACCGACAGTCCCGCCGCCGCCAGGGCGGCGGCCGTGCCCCGCGTGGCGACCAGGGTGAAGCCGAGCTCGGAGAGCGTGCGCGCGACCTCGATCACGCGCGCCTTGTCGGCATTCCGTACGCTCACGAACACATTGCCGGCCTTGGGCAGCCTCACGCCGGCGGCGAGCTGCGATTTGACGAAGGCCTCGGCGAAGGTTTCGCCGACGCCCATCACCTCGCCGGTCGACTTCATCTCCGGGCCGAGTATGGTGTCGACGCCGGGGAACTTGATGAAGGGAAAGACCGCTTCCTTCACCGCGAAATAAGGCGGCACGATTTCGCCGGCCACGCGCTGGCTCGCGAGCGACTGGCCGACCATGCAGCGCGCCGCGATCTTCGCCAGCGGCCGCCCGGTCGCCTTGGAGACGTAGGGAACGGTACGCGACGCGCGCGGGTTCACTTCGAGCACGTACACCACGCCGCCGTCGTTGCCCTCGGGAAACTGGATTGCGAACTGCACGTTCATCAAGCCGACGACATCGAGACCGTGCGCCATCGCCACGGTCTGCCGGCGCAGCTCGTCCTGCAATTGGCCGGACAGCGAAAACGGCGGCAGCGAGCACGCCGAATCGCCCGAATGCACGCCGGCCTGCTCGATGTGCTCCATGATGCCGCCGATGACGACATCCTTGCCATCGCACAGCGCGTCGACGTCGACCTCGATGGCGTCGCTGAGGAAGCGGTCGAGCAGCACCGGCGAGTCGTTGGATACCTTGACCGCTTCGCGCATGTAGCGCTCGAGGTCGCGCGCCTCGTGGACGATCTCCATGGCGCGGCCGCCGAGCACGTACGACGGGCGCACCACCAGCGGATAGCCGATGGCCTCCGCCGCCGCCATCGCCTCGGCCTCGGTGCGCGCGGTGCGGTTGGGCGGCTGCAGCAACCCGAGCCGGTGCAGCATCTGCTGGAAGCGCTCGCGGTCCTCGGCCATGTCGATCATGTCCGGAGTCGTGCCGATGATCGGTACGCCGTACTTCTCCAAGTCGCGCGCGAGCTTCAGCGGCGTCTGGCCGCCGTACTGGACGATCACCCCGTACGGCTTCTCGAGGTGCACGATCTCCAGCACGTCCTCCAGCGTCACCGGCTCGAAGTACAGGCGGTCGGACGTGTCGTAGTCGGTCGACACGGTCTCCGGATTGCAGTTGACCATGATCGTCTCGTAGCCGTCTTCGCGCAGCGCCAGCGCCGCGTGCACGCAGCAGTAGTCGAATTCGATGCCCTGGCCGATGCGATTGGGGCCGCCGCCGAGCACGATCACCTTCTTGCGAGCGGTCGGCTGCGATTCGCACTCTTCCTCGTAGGTCGAATACATGTACGCCGTGCGGGTCGAGAATTCGGCGGCGCAGGTGTCGACGCGCTTGTACACGGGACGAATGCCCAGCGCGTGGCGGCGTTCGCGCACCTCGGCTTCGCTCGCCTGCACGAGGTGGGCAAGGCGGCGGTCGGAAAATCCCATGCGCTTGAGCCGCCGCAGGTCGTCGGGTGCAAGGTCCGCGAGCTTGCGCTTTTCTACGTCGAGCTCGGTGTCAACGATCTCCTTGATTTGCGTCAGGAACCAGCGGTCGATCCGCGTATGCTTGTAGACCTCGTCGATCGGCATGCCGATGGCCAGCGCATCGGCGACATACCACAGCCGCTCGGCGCGCGGGTACGCGAGCTCGTCGGCGATCGTTTCCGGATCGACCGTCTTGAGATTGAAGCCGTCAACACCGGTCTCCAGCCCGCGCAGCGCCTTCTGCAGCGACTCCTGGAAGGTGCGGCCGATGGCCATGACTTCGCCGACCGACTTCATCTGGGTGGTCAGGCGATCGTCGGCCTGCTTGAACTTCTCGAACGCGAAGCGCGGAACCTTGGTCACGACGTAGTCGATCGTGGGTTCGAAGGACGCCGGCGTCTGCCCGCCGGTGATGTCGTTGCGCAACTCGTCGAGGGTGTAGCCGACCGCGAGCTTGGCGGCGACCTTGGCGATGGGGAAGCCGGTGGCCTTGGACGCCAGCGCCGAGCTGCGCGAGACGCGCGGATTCATTTCGATGACGATCATGCGGCCATCGTCGGCATTGATCGCGAACTGGACGTTGGAGCCGCCGGTGTCGACGCCGATCTCGCGCAGCACCGCGATCGACGCGTCGCGCATGATCTGGTATTCCTTGTCGGTCAGCGTCTGCGCCGGCGCTACCGTGATCGAGTCGCCGGTGTGCACGCCCATCGGGTCGAGGTTCTCGATCGAGCAGACGATGATGCAGTTGTCCTTCTTGTCGCGGACCACCTCCATCTCGAACTCTTTCCAGCCGAGCAGCGATTCCTCGATCAGCAGTTCGCGCGTGGGCGAAAGGTCGAGGCCGCGCTTGCACATGTCGACGAACTCGTCCTTGTTGTAGGCGATGCCGCCGCCGGTGCCGCCCAGCGTGAACGACGGCCGGATCACCGCCGGGAAGCCGATGTCCGCCTGCACTTCCAGCGCCTGCGCCAGATCGTGCGCGATGCCCGAGCGCGCCGAGGCAAGGCCGATGCGCGTCATTGCCGCCTTGAACTTGGCGCGATCCTCGGCCTTGTCGATCGCCTTGCGCGTCGCGCCGATCAATTCGACGTCGAAGCGCGTGAGCACGCCTTCGCGCGCCAGGTCGAGCGCGCAGTTGAGCGCGGTCTGGCCGCCCATCGTCGGCAGCAGCGCGTCGGGGCGCTCGCGCTCGATGATCTTGGCGACCATCGGCCAGGTGATGGGCTCGATGTACGTGACGTCGGCCATCTCCGGGTCGGTCATGATCGTCGCCGGATTCGAGTTGACCAGTATGACCTTGTAGCCTTCCTCGCGCAGCGCCTTGCACGCCTGCGCGCCGGAATAGTCGAACTCGCAGGCCTGGCCGATGACGATCGGGCCGGCGCCGATGATGAGGATGCTCTCGAGGTCGGTTCGCTTGGGCATCGTCAGGCCGCGCGCTTTTCCATGAGCCTGACGAAGCGGTCGAACAGGTAGGCCAGGTCGTGCGGACCCGGACTCGCCTCCGGATGTCCCTGGAAGCCGAAGGCCGGCTTGTCGGTGAGCGCGATGCCCTGCAGGCTGCCGTCGAACAGGGACACGTGGGTGACGCGCGCGTTCGCGGGTAGGCTCGCCGCATCGACGGCGAAGCCGTGGTTCTGGCTGGTGATGAGCACCTGCCCGGTGTCCTTGTCGAGCACCGGATGGTTCGCGCCGTGATGGCCGAACTTCATCTTCAGCGTCTTCGCGCCGCAACCGAGTGCGAGCAGCTCGTGGCCCAGGCAGATGCCGAAGGTGGGCAGCGACGCCGCGATGAATTCGCGGATGGCAGCGATGGCGTAGGTGCAGGGTTCGGGATCGCCAGGGCCGTTGGACAGGAACACGCCATCGGGCTTGAGCGCGAGCGCATCCTTTGCGCTCAACTGCGCCGGTACCACCGTCAGACGACACCCGCGCATCGCCAGCATGCGCAGGATGTTGTGTTTGATGCCGAAATCGTAGGCGACGACGTGAAAGCGCGGCGCCGGCGCGGTGCGATGCCCGCTCCCCAACGCCCACGTTCCCGATGCCCAGTCGTATGGCGCCGCGCAACTCACGACCCTGGCCAGATCGAGTCCCGCCATCGGCGGCGCGGCGCGGGCGCGGCGCAGCGCTTCGGCCTCGTCGACGTTGCCGGCCATCAGACAGCCGTTTTGCGCGCCCTTGTCGCGCAGAATGCGCGTGAGCTTGCGCGTGTCGATGTCGCTGATGCCGACGATGCCGGCCTCGTGCAGGTACGCCGCGAGATCCTGCGTGCTGCGCCAGTTCGAGGCCACGCGCGGCAAGTCGCGGATGACGAGCCCGGAGGCGAAGATCTTTTCCGATTCGACGTCTTCGCGATTCACACCCGTGTTGCCGATGTGCGGATAGGTCAGCGTGACGATCTGCCCGGCGTACGACGGGTCGGTGAGGATTTCCTGGTAGCCGGTCATCGCCGTGTTGAACACGACCTCGCCGGCGCTGGCGCCGAGGGCGCCGATGGCGCGGCCGCGAAAGAGCGTTCCGTCGGCGAGCGCGAGCAGCGCGGAGACGGGGGCAGCGGACACGACGTTTTCCTCGGTGCGGACGTAGATGTGCAGAGCGGGGAAGGCTTGCGCAGCCTCCCCCGCTCTGAAGGCCGCAAATTATACCCTGAGTTCGCATGCGACTCAATGCGCCTGCGTGTTTGCGGAAAGCAGGGTCAGACTCGACTTCCGTTGGTGCTCCGCGGTTCCCTCGATTCGTCGCCGCATAGACGGATTTGTCGCACGGATCCGCCTTCGTCCGATTTCCGTTGCCCATCGGCCATCCTGCTGCGCGCAGTAGTGTCGCGCCAAACTCGAATGGCGTGAACGATGATGTTGATGACAGGAGGGGGGACAGGAGGATGCATGAGACTTGAATCAGACGGAACTTGCCGACGAGCTCGATCCGGATTCGTTCTGGCAGATCCATCGCAGCACACTGGTGAAGGTCAGCGCGATCGCCGGCGTGCATCGCGATTTCAAAGGCCGTTTGCGTGTGCGACTGACGGACCGGAAGGAGACGCTTGCGGTGAGCGAACCTTATACACACCGGTTCAAGCATTTGTGAAGCACCATCACCCATGACCAATTGATTTGCCGCGCCGGCGCTCGCCCATTCCAGAATGACACTCCTGGCGACGAGATACGGAGCATCGAGCTTGGCCGCGCGCAGCGCGAGCCATTGATTGGAGGAGAATGCGTCGAGCGCGGCACGCAGGTTGACCGCCGCAAGCCGAGATCAGAACGCCTGCAGCAGCAGATTTCCCCGAAAACGATGTTGGATACCGCGCGGCATATCTACGCCGAAAGCTTCTCCTCCAGCCACACCTTGATCAGCGACTGGTACGGGACGTCTCGCGCGTTCGCCGCGGCCTCGATCCGTTCGAGCGTGTGAACCGGCAGGCGGAGCGAGATGCTTTGCGTCGAAGGCTTCAGGTTGGGCAGTCGGACACGCTCGGCCTTCGACCAGTCGATAAGCGCTGCACTGTCGTGCGCCTCCCAGAACTTGCGCTCCTGCTCTTCGGACTTGAATCGCGAGCGCAGCTGTAGTCCGCTGAAGATCGCCCGCGGTACGCGTGGGGCCCCTCGCCACGGGCTCGCGCCGCTAATACGAAACGCTGAATCCGCCGTCGACGAACAAGACGTGGCCGGTGACATAGTCGGCGGCGCCCGACGCCAGGAACACGGCGGCGCCGGCGACCTCCGGCGGTTCGCCCCAGCGCCCGGCGGGAGTGCGTTTGGCGACCCACGACGAAAACTCGGCGTTGGCGATCAACGGCGCGTTCATGTCGGTCTTGAAGAACCCGGGCGCGATGCCGTTGACCTGGACGTTGTGCGGCGCCAGTTCGACCGCCAGCGCCCGCGTCAGCATCTGCACGCCGCCCTTGCTCACCGCGTAGGGCACGATGTTGGGCCGGCCGATCTCGCTGGCCAGCGAACAGATGTTGATGATCTTGCCGCGGCGCCGCGCGCGCATCGACGGAATGACCGCCTTGCTGACGAAGAACGGCCCGTCGAGATTCGCACCCAGCAAACGGTGCCAGTCGTCGCTGGAAAACGCGTCGAGCGGGGCGCGCTGATTGACCGCCGCGTTGTTGACGAGGATGTCGAGCGGGCCGTGGCTGCTTTCGATCGCCGCCATCGCCGCACCTACGGCATCGGCATCGGCGACATCGAAGGCTGCTGCCGAGGCAGCGTATCCTTCGGCGCGCAGCGCGGCAACGGCGGCGTCGAGCTTGTCGCGGTTGCGGCCGTTGACGATCACCCGCGCGCCGGCGGCGGCCAGGCCGCGCGCGATCGCCAGGCCCAGCCCGCCGCCACCGCCGGTGACGAGCGCAAGGCGCCCGGACAGATCGAAGGGGCTGGAAGCGATCACCGGAGCGGGCACGTAACGCCGCGCACTACCGCAGGCCGAGCACGTCCTGCATGTCGTACACGCCGGTCGCGCCTTGCGCGCGTTTGACAGCGACAAAGCGCGCCGCGCGCAGCGCGCCCTGCGCGAAGGTCATCCGCGACGACGCGCGGTGGGTCAGTTCGACGCGCTCGCCCGCACCCGCGAAAATCACCGTGTGATCGCCGACGACATCGCCGCCGCGCAGCGTCGCGAAGCCGATGCTGCGCGGCTTGCGCTCGCCGGTAACGCCGTGCCGCGCATACACTCCGTCGGTCTTGAGGTCGCGATGCAGTGCCGTCGCTGCGGCCTCGCCGAGCTTGAGCGCGGTGCCCGAAGGCGCATCGATCTTGTGCCGGTGGTGCATTTCGAGGATCTCGACGTCGTAGCCGTCGCCCAACCGTCGCGCCGCCTCCTCGACCAGCCTGGTCAGCACGGTCACGCCCACGCTCATGTTGGGCGCGTACACGATCGGTATCGTCCGCGCGCATTCGGCCAGAGCCCGGCGATCGCTATCGCCCAGCCCGGTCGTCCCGACGACGGCCGCAACACGCGCGCGCACACACTCGGCCAGATGCAGGAGCGTGCCCGCCGGCCGGGTGAAGTCGACCAGCACGTCGGCGTCGCGCAGCACTGCGGCGACGTCCGCCGCGACCGAGACTCCCGTTGCCCGGCCGAAGCGTTCGCCGGCGTCGTGGCCGATGAACTCGCTGGTGGCCATTTCGAGCGCGCCGGCCAGCGCCAACTCGGGTGTTCCCAGGACCGCCTCGACCAATGCCTGGCCCATCCTGCCGCCGCTACCCGCGATCGCGACGCGCACCGTGGACGCGTTCAATCGCGCCACCAGCCCATCTTGCGCAGCCATTGCACGAGCCAGTTTTCGTCGGCGGTCTTGGGCGCGGTGGACAGCGACTTATCCAGCACGGCATCGCCGCCGCCGGACCGCGCGACTTCGGACGGCGGGGACGGCGCCTCGTCGCCTTCCCAGCGCGCGAGCTTGTCGTTGACGAAGTACACCGTGAACTGGCGCTGCTCGAGGACGCTGCCCTGGCGGGCGAAGCTGTAGACGTAGTCCCAGCGGCTCGGATGGAAGGGATCGACGAGCAACGGGGTGCCGAGCACCTGGCGAACCTGCTGCGGCGTTTGCCCTACCCGCAGTTTTTCGACCTGGTCCGAAGTGATGTAATTGCCCTGGTTGATGTCGAGCTTGTAGACAGCAACGCTCGAAAACCAGGAACAGCCGCCCAGCATGAGGGCGATGCTGGCGGCGCAAACGAGTGCGCGCATGGAACTTCCACTGCCAAAAGCGACTGGAAACTATATCATAGCCGGACGTTCCGCCGCGACGTTGCCATGTCCACACCCCAAGACCTCAAGACTGCAGGACTGAAGGCGACGCTGCCGCGGCTGAAGATCATCAACCTCTTCGAGCAAAGCGCGGTCCGCCACCTCACCGCCGAGGACGTCTATCGCCAACTGCTCGCCGAGGGTCTCGACGTCGGGCTCGCCACGGTCTACCGCGTCCTCACGCAGTTCGAGCAGGCGGGATTGCTGGTGCGGCATCATTTCGAGACCGGCAAGGCGGTCTTCGAGCTCAACCAGGGCGGCCACCACGACCATCTGGTGTGCGTGCAGTGCGGGCGCGTCGAGGAGTTTTTCGACGCCGAGATCGAGAAGCGCCAGATCAAGATCGCCCGCGATCGCGGCTTCGAAATCAGCGAGCACGCGCTCTATCTCTACGCCGAGTGCGTCAAGCCGGCGTGCCCCTATCGCAAGGCTGGCGGACAGGATTGACCCGAGGCTGCGGATCACGTCGGACGCGGTGGCTCAGGAAGGCTCGTGGCGGCTGAAATCCGCCAGGCGAAATCCCATCAGCCACAGCGCCGCGAAATACGTGACCGCGCTCGCGCCGATCACCCAGGCGAGGCGACCTATCTTGGCCCACAGCCCCGCGTGCAACCAGAACGCGTCCTCGCCGGGCGCCAACCACAGCACCGCACCGAGCACGGCCAGCGCCACGCCCACGCGCGCCAGGAATCGGCGCCAGCCGGGCAGCGGCGTGTAGACGCCAGTGCGGCGCATCGCCCGATACAACAGCGACGCGTTCAGGCACGCGCCCAGCGACGTCGCGAGCGTCAGTCCGGCGTGGCTGATCTGGAACATCAGGATGACCGCCAGGGTCTGCGTCACCAGCACCGTCAGGAAGGCGATCTTGACCGGCGTCTTCATGTTCTGCCGGGCATAGAAACCAGGCGCGAGAATCTTGACCGCGATGAACCCCAGCAGGCCGACGCTGTAACCCAGCAGCGCCGCGCGCGTCTGCCAGAGGTCGTTGACCGTGAACCGGCCGTACTGGTAGAGCGTCGCGATCAGCGGCACGGCCAACAGGGCGAGCGCCAGCACGGCGGGCAGCGCCAGCAGAAACGCAAGCCGCAGGCCCCAGTCGAGCAAGGCTCCGTACTGCGCCTGATTGGCGTCATGATGGTACTTCGACAGGCTCGGCAACAGTATCGTCCCCAATGCCACCCCGAGCAGCGCGCTGGGAAACTCCATCAATCGGTCCGCGTAGCTGATCCAGGAGACGCGGCCCGTGCCGAGCAACGCGGCGAGCTGGGTATTGATCAGCGCCGAAATCTGCGCCGCCGAGACGCCGAGCACCGCCGGCCCCATTGCCCGCAGGATGCGCCGCACACCTTCGTCGCGCCAGGCGAAAGTCAAACGCGGCAGCATGTGCAACCGCGCCAGCGGCACGATCTGCAGCAGCAATTGCGCCACGCCGCCAATCGCGACCCCCCACGCTAACGCGACGATGGGCGGATCGACGTGTGGCGCGAGAAAAATCGCCGCGCCGATGATCGCGACATTGAGCAGCACCGGCGTGAAGGCCGGTATCGCGAAGCGCCGGTGGACGTTGAGCACGCTGCCGGCCAGCGATACCAGCGAGACGAAGAAGATGTAAGGAAACATGATGCGGATGAGTTCCGCGGTCAGCTCGACCTTGCCCGGCGTCCTGGCAAAGCCGCTGGCCAGCAGATAAACGAGCCACGGCGCCCCGACGACGCCCAGCACCGACAGCACGATGAGCGCGATCGCCAGCAGCGACGCCACCTGACTGACCAGGTCCCGGGTCGCGGCGTCGCCGCGCGCGCGTTGGTACTCGGCGAGGATGGGCACGAAGGCCTGCGAAAACGCGCCCTCGGCGAACAGCCGGCGCAGGATGTTGGGAAGCCGGAACGCGGCCTCGAATGCATCCATCTGCATCCCGGCGCCGAACGCAAAGGCCTTGAGGCTTTCCCGCACAAGGCCGGTGATGCGCGACAGCAGCGTCAGGGCGCTGACCGTCGACAGGGTTTTGAGAAGATTCATTGCAGCCCAAGTGCCCGGTGCGGGCGGGAACAGGTCCCGCCGGCGGGGCGCGGAACCCGAGGAGACAGTGTCGCGAAAGCGCGGCTCACTTGCGCAAATCGCGAAAAATCGCTATTATGCTCGGTCTTTTTCAGCGACTCCAGCGAACAAGGATTTTTCATGGCGAATACCGCCCAAGCCCGCAAGCGCGCCCGCCAGGCGGAAGCGACGCGGCAGCGCAACGTAGGACTCAAGTCGTCTCTGCGCACCGCGGTCAGGAAGGTGAAGAAGGCGATCGCCGCGGGCGACAAGGTTGCGGCGAGCAAGGAGCTGCAGGCGCAGCAGTCGGTGATCGACCGGGTCGCCGACAAGCGCATCGTGCACAAGAACACCGCGTCGCGAGGCAAGATGCGACTGGCGCAGGCGATCAAGGCGATGCCCTAGGCGGATCGGTCAGCGCTGCGGAAAAGGCGCCTTCGGGGCGCCTTTTTTGTGTGACCCGACTGGCTCCCCGGGGGCACAGGGTGACGATGGGCAGCAGGTTGGCGCCAGGGCAGCGTTGCGTGGCAGGAGATTATCTTATGCAGCAAGAACCGGGTTCTCGATAGCGCCCCCAGCAGCATGCAGCCAAGACACTTTCTGCAGCTCAAGGATTTCAGCCGCGAGGAGTTCGATTACCTCTTCGAGCGCACGCGCTGGATCAAGGAGCGCTTCAAGCGTTTCGAAATCTACCAGCCGCTGCGCGACCGCACGCTGGCGATGGTCTTCGAAAAAGCGTCGACGCGCACGCGCGTGTCCTTCGAAGCCGGGATGAACCAGCTCGGCGGCATCGCCATCAATCTCAATCGCGGCGATACCCAGCTTTCCCGTGGCGAGCCGATCGAAGACCTCGCGCGGGTGATTTCGCGCATGGTCGACGTGGTGATGATCCGCACCTTCGAGCAGGCGATCATCGAGCGCTTCGCCGCGCACTCGCGGGTGCCGGTGATCAACGGGCTGACCAACGAATATCATCCCTGTCAGATCCTCGCCGACATCTACACCTACATCGAGCACCGCGGATCGATCGAAGGCAGGACAGTCACGTGGATCGGCGACTCGAACAACGTCTGCTACACGTGGCTGCAGGCGGCGACGATCTTCGGCTTCAGGGTCCATGTCTCGACCCCGCCGGGTTACGAGATCGATGCGCGACGCCCGGACGTTCCCGGCGCAGGCCATTACGCCGCCTTCACCGACCCCGTCGCGGCGTGCCGCGGCGCGAGCCTGGTGACGACGGACGTCTGGACCAGCATGGGCTTCGAAGCGGAAAACGATGCACGCAAGCGGGCATTCGCCGCCTGGATGGTCGACGCCGACATGATGGCGCAGGCCAGGCCCGATGCGCTGTTCATGCACTGCCTGCCGGCGCATCGCGGCGAGGAGGTCGCCGCCGAGGTGATCGACGGCGCGCAGAGCGTCGTCTGGGACGAAGCCGAGAATCGCCTGCACGCGCAGAAGGCGCTGCTCGAATATCTGGTCTGCGGCCGCGTCGCCGGCTAGGTGCCTGCCGCGACGATCGCGCACCTTCGATGAATTCGCGCCCTGCGCCTGCCAAGCCCGGTATCCTGTGCCTCGAATGCCCGTTCGCCTGAAGGAGGACCAACCCGTGCCCCGCTGGAAAAACCTCGCGCAGCTCGCCGTGATGGCCGCGGCGCTCATCGTCGCCGCGCCCGGGTCGGCGCAGAACTGGCCGGACCGGCCGCTCAAGTTCATCGTTTCGGCGCCGGCGGGCAGTTCGCTCGACGTCCTGGCACGCACGATCTCGGACAAGCTCAAGGACCGGCTCGGTCAGCCCGTGGTGGTCGAGGATCGTCCGGCCGCGGGCGGCACGGTCGCCACCGATTTCGTGGCGAAATCGCCGCCGGACGGATACACCATGGTGATCTCGTTCAACGGACCGCTGGCCTTCGGGCCGCACGTCTATGCCAAGCTGCCCTACGATCCGCTGAAGGACCTCGCGCCGGTCATCATCACCTCGAGTCAGCCCAGCGTACTGGCCGTCAATGCCGCGCTGCCGATCACATCGGTCAAGGAATTGGTCGACTACGCCAAAGCCAATCCGGGCAAGCTCAACTTCGCCTCGGTCGGCAACGGCAGCTCGTCGCAACTGACGATGGAATTGCTGAAGTCGACCGCGGGGATCGACATCATCCACGTTCCGTTCAACGGCTCGCCGCCCGCCGTCACCGCAACCATCCAGGGCGAAACGCAGATGCTATTCGCGGTGATGCAGCCGCTGCAGGCGCAGATCCAGGCCGGCAAGCTGCGCGCGATCGCGGTGACCACCGCCAAGCGTTTTGCGCTGCTGCCCGATCTGCCGACGATCGCCGAGGCGGGCTATCCGGGCTTCGAGGCGCTGGCGTGGAACGGCATCCTGGTCGCGGCGGGAACGCCGCGGCCGATCATCGGGCGCCTGAACACCGAGATCAACGCCATACTCAGGGACCCAGCGGTGAAGACCGCGCTCAACGCGCAGGGCTTCGAACTCGTCGGCGGCACGCCCGAAGACTTCGGCAACCTCATCAAGAGCGAGTCGGACAAGTGGGCGCCGATCATCAAGAAAACCGGCGCCAGGATCGATTGAGCTGCGCGCAAACTCTCTCAAGGCAATGCACGAGCGAATCATGATCGACGCCAAGAAAGTCGTCCTCGCCTATTCCGGCGGACTGGATACCTCGGTGATCCTCAAGTGGCTGCAGGACACCTATCGTTGCGAGGTCGTCACCTTCACCGCCGACATCGGCCAGGGCGACGAGCTCGAGCCCGCGCGTGCCAAGGCGACTGCCGCCGGCGTGCGCCAGATCTTCATCGACGACCTGCGCGAGGAGTTCGTGCGCGATTTCGTCTTCCCGATGTTTCGCGCCAACGCGATCTACGAGGGCGAATACCTGCTCGGCACGTCGATCGCGAGGCCGCTGATCGCCAAGCGCCAGATCGAAATTGCGCGCGCGACGGGTGCCGACACGGTCTCGCATGGCGCGACCGGCAAGGGCAACGACCAGGTGCGCTTCGAACTCGGCTACTACGCGCTGGAGCCGGATATCAAGGTCATCGCGCCGTGGCGCGAATGGGATCTCACGTCACGCGAAAAGCTGCTGGCGTATGCCGAGAAGCACGGCATACCCATCGAGATGAAGCACCGCGGCGGCGGCAGCCCGTATTCGATGGACGCCAACCTGCTGCACATCAGCTACGAAGGTCGCGCGCTCGAGGATCCGGGCCAGGAACCCGAGGCGGACATGTGGCGCTGGAGCGTGTCGCCGGAGCAAGCGCCGGACGCGCCGGAAGCTCTCGAGCTGACCTACCGCGGCGGCGACATCAGCGCGGTCAACGGCAAGGCGCTGACGCCGGCGCAGACGCTCACCGAGCTCAATCGTCTCGGCGGCAAGCACGGCGTCGGACGGCTGGACCTGGTCGAGAACCGCTACGTCGGCATGAAGTCGCGCGGGTGCTACGAGACCCCGGGTGGAACGATCATGCTCAAGGCGCACCGCGCCATCGAGTCGATCTGCCTCGATCGCGAGGTGGCGCACCTCAAGGACGACCTGATGCCGCGCTACGCGAGCCTCGTCTACAACGGCTACTGGTGGTCGCCCGAGCGCAAGATGCTGCAGACGATGATCGATGCGTCGCAGGCGGGCGTGAACGGCAACGTCCGCCTCAGGCTCTACAAGGGTAACGTGATCGTGGTCGGCCGCGAGTCGGCGTCGGACTCGCTGTTCGACACCTCGATCGCCACCTTCGAGGACGATCGCGGCGCCTACGACCAGAAGGACGCAGCCGGCTTCATCAAGCTCAACGCCCTGCGCATGCGCATCGAAGCCAAGCTCGCGCGCAAGCGCAAGGCGTGAGTTGCGCCGGAACGCGACCACCGCCCCGCCTGCCGCAGCCCGGCTGGCACCCTCCGCTGCTGGAGCTTGCGCAGCGATTGTGCTAGCTTGAAAGCACCATACCGCACGGACGTGCCCCATGCCATCATTCGACATCATTTCCGAAGTCAACGACGTCGAGATCCGCAATGCGCTGGACCAGGCTAACCGGGAAATATCGACGCGCTTCGATTTCAAAGGCTCCGACGCGCGCGTCGAGCTCAAGGAAAAGGAGCTGACGCTCTACGCCGACGACGACTTCAAGCTCAAGCAGGTCACCGACGTGCTGATGGGCAAGCTCACCAAGCGCAACATCGACGTGCGCGCGCTCAAGTTCGGCGACGTCGTCAAGATGGGTGGCGACAAGATCAAGCAGGTCGTCACGATTCGCGTCGGCGTCGAGCAGGAGCTCGCCAAGAAAATCGTCAAGCTGCTCAAGGACAGCAAGCTCAAGGTCCAGGGCAGCATCCAGGGCGACGCCGTGCGCGTTTCGGGAGCCAAGAAGGACCTGCTGCAGGAGGCCATTGCCCTGGTGAAGAAATCGATCACGGACTTTCCGCTCCAGTTCAACAATTTCCGCGATTGAGCCCGGGATTGGCGCCGGGCTGAGCTGGCCGCGTTCGCCGATGCTTCCCACGCGCGCGCTGGTATGGCCGGTGGTGTTGCGACCGTTCGTCGCCGGCGATGCCACGCTCGTGCAGCGCATGGCGGGCGAGCGCGCCGTCGCCGACACGACGGCAGTCATTCCGCATCCGTATCGCGACGGCATGGCCGAGGCATGGATTGCGAGCCACGACAGCGATCGCGCGGCAGGCGTCCAGTACGTCTACGCGATCGCCCGCGCCGAGGACGAGACCCTGGTGGGCGCCATTGCGCTGCGCCCCGTCGCCAGCGAGCGCGAGAACCTCGGGTACTGGATCGGGCGCGAGCATTGGGGTCGCGGTTATGCGACCGCCGCTGCGTGCGCCGTGGTCGCGCTGGCTTTCACCTGGCTCGATTGCCAGCAGCTTGCCGCGTCGCATCTGACCCGCAATCCGGCGTCGGGCCGGGTGCTGGAGAAATGCGGTCTGTCGCTCGTGCGCCGGGCGGTGCGCGAGCATCGCGGCAGGCCGGAGGAATTCTGCGTGCGCGGCATCACCCGCGACGCGTGGGAGCGGCAGGCGGGCGGCCGCTGACGCGCCGGCGGGCCGCGCCGGCTAGGCGAGATCCGCGAGCAGTGCCTGGCGCGTCGCAGGGGACACCGGCGCCCGCGCGAATGTGTACGCGGGATGGTCGACCCCCATCGCCAGCGTCACGCCGTACCGGAGCGCGGCGATCATCTCCGCATTCAGCTCGAAGCGCACGAAATGCACCGCAGAGGTCTTTTCCGCGTTCTCCCGCTCGAGGTCCTCGTCAGCGATGGCGTAGACGCGCGGACAGCCCTCGACCTGCACCCAGACGCGATCCTCGATGCCCTTGAGCGTCGCCAGAGCATGCCTGCGCTCGTCGACGTCCTCGTACTCGATGAGCAGCGTCGCTTTCCAGTTCGAACCGTCGGGCACCAGCGGATTGTAGGCGTCCAGCTCGTCCTGAATCCCCGATTCCTCGTACGTCTTCTCGGCGCGGAGCATTTCCTGGATCTGGTAGCGGATCGTCAGCTCGTCCTCGAAGAGCAGCGTCAGGTGCTCGCCAAGGTGGACGGTGCGCGGCTTCTTGTGCGCCAGCACGCGCTCGCGGAACGCCTTGCGCCCCTTGGCGTAGGCCTCGAGCGTCAACAGGCTGTCCCGGCTGATGTGCGGCACGCGGCTCTCCTCGATCGAATTCACAATATTGGGTCCTTCATTTCATACCGTAGGCAATGCGCAACAAGGTCAGCGGATGCGCCCTCGTTGCGCGCGCCGGCTCCTGCGCCGTCCGCTCGATGCCCTGCACGATGGCGCGCCCGGCGATGGGGCAATCGGAGCTGATGTAGTCGGGATCGCCGTCCGCCATCTGGCGGAACACGGGCCTGCCGATCTTCAGCGACGATTCGAAAAATTCGGTCTTCACACCCCAGGTGCCGTCGTGGCCCGCGCAGCGCTCGACGGTGGTGACGGCGGTGTCGGGAATCCACTCGAGGACTTCGCGCGTCTTCTGGCCGACGTTCTGCACCCGCGAGTGGCAGGGGATGTGGTAGCTGATGCGCCCCAGCGGCGTGGCGAAATCCTTCTTGAGCAACCCGTCCTTGTCGCGCAGGACCAGATACTCGAACGGGTCGAACATCGCCTCGGCGATGCGCCTGACGTCGGCATCGTCGGGAAACAGCAGCGACAGCTCGCTCTTGAACATCAGCGTGCACGACGGCACCGGGGTCAGGATCGCATACCCGTCCTTTGCATACGCGGCCAGTTGCGGCGCGTTGACGTTCTTCAGTTTCTCGACGGATTCCAGGTCGCCCAGCTCGAGCTTGGGCATCCCGCAACAGACTTCCTTGTCGACGAGCATGTAGGGAATCTCGTTGTGCTCGAGAATGCGAATCAGGTCCAGCCCGATGCCGGGTTCGTTGTAATTGACGTAACAGGTGGAAAAGATCGCCACCTTGCCTGGCGTGCGCTGGCCATCGCGCACGGGCCACGCGATCGACGCGCCGGCCTGCGCCGCGAAACGTTGGCGCGTGTAGGGCGGCAGCCGCCGATCGCGGTGGACGCCGAGCACCGCCTCCATCGCGCGACGTGCGACCGGCGTGTTGTTGGCCTTGTTCACCATCTCGACGACGACCGGGATCGTCGCCAGCTTGCCGAGCCGATCGGTGCTTGTCAGCAGGCGGTCGCGGAAACGGGTCTCGCCGCGTTTGAATTTCTGCGCCTTGGCGCGCAGCATCAGATGCGGAAAATCGACGTTCCACGGATGCGGCGGAACGTACGGGCACTTGGTCATGTAGCACACGTCGCACAGGTAGCACTGATCGACGACCTTGCCGTAATCGGCCTTCGCGACAGCATCGACCTCGCCGGTCTTGCCCTCGTCGATGAGGTCGAACAGCGTCGGAAACGCGGTGCACAGGCTGACGCAGCGCCGGCAACCGTGACAGATTTCGAATACGCGTTCGAGCTCGCGGTCGACCGAGGCCTGGTCGTAGAAGTCGGGGCTGCGCCAATCGATCGCGTGGCGCGTCGGGGCTTCGAGACTGCCTTCGCGTGATGTCATTTTTTCCAGCGCTTAAGCGGGGAACGGCGCGGCGCAGACGCTGCGCCGCCGCCGTTCCCCCGATTGCGACCTCAGTCAGCCAGTGCGTCCAGCGCCTTCTGGAAGCGATTCGCGTGCGAGCGCTCAGCCTTGGCAAGCGTCTCGAACCAGTCGGCGATTTCATCGAAGCCTTCGGCGCGCGCCGATTTCGCCATCCCCGGGTACATGTCGGTGTACTCGTGCGTCTCGCCGGCGATCGCCGCCTTCAGGTTGTCGCGGCTCTTGCCGATGGGCAGGTCGGTGGCGGGGTCGCCGACCACCGCCAGATAGTCGAGATGGCCGTGCGCGTGCCCGGTCTCACCCTCGGCGGTCGAACGGAACACGGCGGCCACGTCGTTCTGGCCCTCGACGTCGGCCTTGTTCGCGAAATAAAGGTAGCGGCGATTGGCCTGCGATTCGCCGGCAAACGCTGCCTTAAGGTTAGCGTGTGTCTTGGTACCATTGAGTTTCATCTGCTTCTCCTCTTGAGGTTGCACCTACGCCAGGTTGCCGCGGCGCGCGGCGGCGGACGATCCGCAACAGCCACGGAACCGATGATCGCCGTCCCGCCGCGATTCGTCAAATTGATTGTGCGAATGATTGTCATAGAATTGTTCTATTCATTGCGGCCGGTCCGGCGCCTCTCCTGCCGCTTCACCGCGACAACCGCAACTCGCAACCAAAGCCATCCGCCTTCGCATTCACCGGAGCCGCCATGCAGCTTGCCGACGCAGCGCTCGATCAGATCTTTCGCACCGCCCACACCGTCAATGGCTTCCTCGACAGGCCGGTACCCGACCTGTTGTTGCGCGCGGTCTACGACCTCATGCAGTGGGGACCGACCGCGTCGAACGGCTGTCCTTGCCGAGTCGTATTCATCACAACGAAGGCCGGCAAGCAGGCACTCGCGCCGGCGCTCGACAAGGGCAATCACGACAAGACGATGACGGCGCCGGTCACCGCGATCGTCGCCTACGACCTGAAGTTCTACGAGCAATTGCCAAAACTGGCGCCGCACATGGACGCGCGGAGCTGGCAAAGCGCCGGCCCCGACGCGATTCACAACTATTGCCTGCGCAATGGCTCGCTGCAGGGCGCCTATCTGATCATCGCGGCACGCGCGCTGGGCCTGGACTGCGGACCGATGTCGGGCTTCGACAATGCCGCGGTCGACGCCGCGTTTTTCCCCGACGGTCGGTGGCAATCCAACTTCCTGTGCAACCTCGGCTACGGCGACCCGGCGTCGGTGCGGCCGCGCCAACCACGGCTCGGCTTCGACCAGGCGTGCCGGATGGCCTAGGCCCACGCAGCGCTCAGTCGATGCGTTCGTACGCCGGCAGGGTCAGGAATTCCACGAAGGTGTCGTTGTTGACCAGGTCGGCGAAAATGGCCGCGGCCTCGTCGTAGCGGCCCTCGCCGTACGCAGCCCCGAGCAGCGCACGGATCTTCTGCAGCTCCTCGGGAATCATGGCCGCAACCATTGCACGCGTGACCTTGCGGCCATCGGCAAGCTTGCCCTTGGGCGAGCGCATCCACTGCCAGACCTGCGAGCGCGAGATTTCCGCCGTCGCGGCGTCTTCCATCAGGTTGAAGATCGGTACCGCGCCCTGCCCGACCAGCCACGCACCGATGTACTGGATCGCGACGTTGATGTTCAGGCGCAAGCCGGCCTCGGTGATCGGCGTCTCCGGTTCGAACTTGAGCAGGTCGGCAGCGGTGACGCGGACGTCGTCGCGCTTCTTGCCGGCGATCTGATTCGGCGCCGGCATCAGGCGGTCGAAGGCTTCCTTGGCCACGGGCACCAGCCCCGGGTGCGCGACCCACGTGCCGTCATGTCCGTAGGTGGCCTCGCGCTCCTTGTCGGCCTTGACCTTGGCGAAGGCTTCCGCGTTCGCCTTCGCGTCGTTCTTGACCGGAATCTGCGCCGCCATGCCGCCCATGGCGTGGATGTTGCGGCGATGACAGGTCTTGATCAGCAGCTCGGCGTAGCTCTTCAGGAAATGCGTGGTCATCGTGACCAGCGCACGGTCCGCCAGACAGAAGTCGCGGTTGCTGCGCAGCTTCTTGATGCAGCTGAATATGTAGTCCCAGCGGCCGGCGTTGAGCCCCGCCGAATGCTCGCGCAGCTCGTAGAGGATCTCGTCCATCTCGAAGGCGGCGAGGATGGTCTCGATGAGCACGGTGGCCTTGATCGTGCCGCGCGGCACGCCGAGCTGGTCCTGTGCGACCACGAATATGTCGTTCCACAGTCGTGCTTCGAGGTGGCTTTCCAGCTTCGGCAGGTAGAAGTAGGGACCGCTGCCGTTGGCGACCAGCGTCTTGGCGTTGTGGAAGAAGTACAGCGCGAAATCGAAGATGCCTCCGGAAATCGGCGTCCCGTCGACCTTGACGTGCTTTTCCGGCAGATGCCAGCCGCGCGGGCGCACGAACAGCGTCGCCAGCTTGGCGCCGAGCTGGTAGGCCTTGCCTTCCGGGCTCACGTAGTCGATCCGCCGCCGAATCGCGTCGCGCAGGTTGATGTGCCCCTGGATGTTGTTGTCCCACTTCGGCGTGTTGGCGTCTTCGAAGTCGGCCATGAACACGCTGGCGCCGGAATTGAGCGCATTGATGATCATCTTGCGATCGACCGGCCCGGTGATCTCGACGCGACGATCCTGGATGTCGGCCGGCACCGGCGCGCAGACCCAGTTGCCTTCGCGCACCGCGCGCGTTTCAGGGAGGAAATCGGGAAGCCTGCCGGCGTCGAAGTCGCGCTGGCGCACGGCGCGCAGCGCCAGCAATTCGACGCGCCGGCCGCCGAAACGCCGCTGCAGCGCCGCCGCGAATGCCACCGCCTCCGGGGTAAGTATCTCGGCGTATTCGGGGGTGATGCGGCCGCTGATTTCAATACCCGGGCCATAGACTGGGGCGCTCATGAACGATGCCTTTCGAAAGCGGTGATGAAAGAATATGGGGACTGCCGGATCAGCCGGGCGCGTCGCGGGGGTCTTGCGGAAGGCGCCAGTGTCCGGTGCGGTGGGCGCCGACCCGTCTTCAGGCCGTTCTGTGGCGTTGCGTCAATGATAGCAGAACGACGCTGCACGCAGCATCGATCGCCCGCTCCGGGCGCGCCGCGATACCTACATTTTCCAGCCTTCGCCGGCGCTGCCGGGAAGCCGTTCGAGGGTGATGTTCCACGACATGGTGATGCGCGGGCGCCGGCCGTGATACGGGTTGACGCTGTGCAGGTAATCGCTGGCGAAGATGAGCATGGTGCCGGGAGTCATCGACGGCATCAGGTGCTGCGTGACGCGGCCTGGCTCATGCGGGCAGCAGGCGTCGATGCGCGGGTCGGCGAAGCACAAGCGTCCGGCGAGCGCATCGTCGGGTTCTTCCTCGCCGGTGTCGAGCATGTAGACGATGCTGGCGTTGGCGCGCAGATGGCTGTGCGGCATGCAATAGTCGCCGGCGCGATAGACGCTGGCCCAGGTGGCGTCGGCGAAGACCGGGCGGCGCGACAGCGTTCGATGCGCGAACTGCAGGGCGCGCGCGTGGATGAGGTGCGCAGCACCCGCGCCCCAGGCCGGGATGTTGCGCACCTTGATGCCGCACCCGCCCTTGAAGATCGTGTCGCGAAAACGCGCATCCTGCTCGGCCGCCAGCGCGGCGTCGATCAGCGCCGGGTGATAGGCGGCATGGTCGGCGAAGCGCGTCGCCGCCATCAGCGACGCCGACATCGGTTCGGTTGCCTGTCCTTCCGGCCAGGCGGGCAGGTCGCCGGCGCCGACGCGAAAGGACGCCGGCAGCGCCGCCTGGTCGCCGCGATCGGGAGGCGAGGTCACGACGCCGCCTCGCTGCGCCGCGGCCTCACTCAGGCGTACGCGACGCCCTTGAGCGCCGGCAGCACCAGCGCTCCCGAGCGCAGTGCGCGGTTGACTGCGCTCACGACCGCCCGCAAGGTCGCGGTGACAATGTTCGGATCGAGTCCGACGCCGTAGACGGTGCGATCGGCGCCGGCCCGCAGCTGCACATACGCGACGGCCGTCGCATCTTCGCCGCTGCCGGTCGCGTGTTCGTGATAGTTGAGCACGTGCACATCGAGTCCGACACCCGTGCGCAGCGCGTGGATGAAGGCATCGACCGGGCCGTTGCCGGCTCCCGAGCACTCGTGTTCCACGCCTTCGATCACCAGCCGCGCCGTCAGCCGTTCGACCGCGCCATCCGCGGCGCTGTGCTGCGCGCTGTGGCCCGCATACGCGATCGGCCTGGTCGCCTCGACGTACTCGTGCACGAACGCCCGGTGAATGTCGGCGGCGACGAGTTCCTTGCCGGTGGCGTCGGTGATGCGCTGGATCACCTGGCTGAATTCGATCTGCAGCAGCCGCGGCAGCGCCAGGCCGTAATCGCGCTCGAGCAGGAAGGCGATGCCGCCCTTGCCGGACTGGCTGTTGACGCGAATCACCGCCTCGTAGGTGCGCCCGACGTCGGCCGGGTCGATCGGCAGATAGGGCACGTCCCAATGCATGCGGCCCTGCGCTTCGGCTTCGCGCTGTGCCGCGAGCCCCTTCTTGATCGCGTCCTGGTGCGATCCCGAGAAAGCGGTGAACACGAGTTCGCCGGCGTAGGGATGGCGCGGATGCACCGGCAGGTCGGTGCAGTATTCGGAGGTGCGGATGATCGACCCGATGTCGGAAAGATCCAGGCCCGGATGAATGCCCTGCGAATACAGGTTTAGACCGAGCGTGATCAGGCACACGTTGCCGGTGCGCTCGCCGTTGCCGAACAGGCAGCCCTCGATGCGATCGGCTCCCGCCATCACCGCCAGCTCGGCAGCGGCCACGCCGGTGCCGCGATCGTTGTGCGGATGCAGGCTCAGCAGGACGCGATCGCGATGGGCGATGTTCCGGTGCATCCACTCGATCTGGTCGGCGTAGACGTTCGGCGTGGCGACCTCCACCGTCGCCGGCAGATTGAGGATGATCGGCTTGTCCGCCGTCGGCCGCCACACGTCCATCACCGCTTCGCAGATTTCGCGCGCGAAATCGAGCTCCGTCATGGTGAAGTTTTCAGGCGAATATTCGTAGCGCCAGTCGGTGGCGGGCTGTTCCTCGGCGCACTGCCGGCACAGCCGCGTCCCGTTCACCGCAATGTCGACGATGCCCGCCTTGTCCTTGCCGTAGACCACGCGGCGAAACAGCGGCGAAGTGGGGTTGTACAGGTGCATGATGACGCGTCGCGCGCCGCGCACCGAGTCGAAGGTGCGCCGAATGAGCTCGTCGCGAGACTGCGTGAGGACCTGAATGGTCACATCGTCGGGAATCAGATCGTCCTCGATCAGCAGGCGGACGAAATCGAAGTCGGTCTGCGAGGCCGATGGAAACCCGACCTCGATCTCCTTGAAGCCGATTTTCAGGAGTTGCTTGAACATCCGCAGCTTGCGTTCGGCGTCCATCGGCTCGATGAGCGCCTGATTGCCGTCGCGCAGGTCGGTGGACAGCCAGATCGGCGGGCGGGTGATGGTCTGCGTGGGCCAGCGGCGATCGGGTAAATCGATCGGCTGGAACGGTCGGTATTTCGCGGACGGATCGGCTTTCATCGGTCCTCCCTGAATCAGGAATTCGGGTGCGGAAATGCCAGCCTTTGCGGGATGGCGCGGGCACTGCTCGACGATGGGGGTGTGGGTTATGTGCGCGCGGGGCGCAGCAGCAGCAGACCGCCGAGGGGGGCGATCAGGGGAGAACGCAGGAACGCGCGTTGGCTGCTCATGGCAGCGACTATAGCGGCATTTGCGGCGGCGCGCAACGTGAGTCCGCCTACCGTGGCGCGCCTCTGGCCGCCCGCCGGCGCCGGTAGTGCAGCCACCCCGTCCAGACGTAGCCCGCCAGCGCGTAGACGGCGAAGCCCATGAACAGCACGATCGAGGGCCGCAGGCTCACCAGGACGAAGAACATCACAATGCCGAATACGACCACGAAGGGTACGCTGCGGCGCAGGTTGATCGTCTTGAAGCTGTAATACTTGAGCGTGCTGACCATGGTCAAGCCGGCAAACACCGTCACCACGCACGCCACCCAGCGCACCGCCTCGGGATCGACCGCGTAGTCCTCGATGACCCATACGAATCCGGCGACCAGCGCCGCCGCGGCCGGGCTCGCGAGACCTTGGAAATAGCGCTTGTCGGCGACTTCCAGCATGGTGTTGAAGCGGGCCAGCCGCAGCGCCGCGCACGCGACGTAGACGAATGCGGCAATCCAACCCGACTGGCCCAGCCCGCGCAGCGCCCACTCGTAGATGACCAGCGCCGGCGCCGCGCCGAACGACACCATGTCCGACAGACTGTCGTATTCGGCGCCGAAGGCGCTCTGCGTCCTGGTCAGGCGGGCGACGCGCCCGTCGAGTCCGTCGAGCCCCATCGCCACGAAGATCGCGATGGCGGCGTCCTGGAAGCGCCCGTTCATCGCCTGCACGATGGCATAAAAGCCGCCGAACAGCGCGGCTGTGGTCAGCAGATTGGGTAGCAGGTAGATGCCGCGCCGGCGAATGCGATTCTTCGCGAGCGCGCGTTCCTGCTGGTAGTCCACCATGGTTGCAGCGTAACAGGGCCGTCGCGGCAAGACAACGCCGCGCACCTTGTGCGTCAGTCGAGCTGCGCGAGGACAGTGGTGGTCGCGTAGACGATGTCGCCGACCGCGACTTTCGGCGCGGCTGCCGGCGGCAGATAGACATCGACGCGCGAACCGAAGCGGATGAATCCGTAGCGCTGGCCGCGGGCGAGCGCGTCACCCGGTCCGACGTAGCAGAGGATGCGCCGGGCGATCAGGCCGGCGATCTGCACACAGGTCACGTCGACCCCGGCAGCGGTCACGATGTGCAGGGCATTGCGCTCGTTCTCGAGCGAAGCCTTGTCGAGCGCGGCGTTGAGAAAACTGCCGGCGTGATACCACTTGTTCCTGACCGTGCCGGCGACCGGGCTGCGGTTCGAGTGGACGTTGAACACGTTCATGAACACGCTGATCTTCAGCGCGTCGCGATCGAGGTACGGGTCGTGCGCCTTGCCGACCAGGACGATCCTGCCGTCGGCCGGCGACAGCACGGCACCGGCCTGCGTCGGAACGTCGCGCGCGGGATCGCGGAAGAACTGCAGGATGAAGATCGCTGCGATCCAGGCCAGCGCAGCGAGCACCCACCACTGGAGCAACGACAGCCCGAGCGCCGCGGCGAGTGCGATCGCCAGGAACGGCCAGCCTTCGCGGGCGATGACCGGATGCGGATAGCTGGCGGACACGTGCGGCTACTTCGCCTGCGAATCGATCTGCTCGCCCATTTTCTGGGTCTGCTGCTGGAGCGAGCTCTCGAGGCCGCGCGCGCGTTCCACCGCGTTGCCCGGCGCCGGCGGCGCACCGGTCGCGTCGATGCCGACCGGGGTAGTCGGCCCCACCCCGCGCGGGCCCGCGGTCTTGCTGACCGTCCGCTCGTCGCCGAGCATCCCGTAGCGCTTGAGCGCCGTCTGCGCCAGCACGGCGACGATGAGCAGCGCGAGCAGAATGACGACGAGCCCGATCCAGCCACGTTGACGCGAGATCATGGTATCCGGCATTCCCGCAAGCGCGGGAAAACGAGCCGCGCAAGCGGCGCAGTTTCGCGGGACGGCCATCCAGTGACCGTCGTCGAACGCCGCTCGACCCCCGTGGGCGCGGGGACGACCGCTGTGCTTGCCCGTCGATCACGCATGTCGGTGTCGCTCCGCAGGAGGGCAGCGGCGAACGATCAGTTCCGGCTCTGATCGACCAACTTGTTCCGGCTTATCCAGGGCATCATGTCGCGCAGCTTGGCGCCCACTTTCTCGATCGGATGCTCGGCCGTCATGCGCCGCCGCGACAACAGCGTCGGCGCGCCGGCGCGATTCTCGAGAATGAAGCTCTTCGCGTACTCGCCTGACTGGATGTCGGCCAGCGCCTCGCGCATGGCGCGCCGCGTGTCTTCGGTGATTATCTTCGGGCCGGTCACGTACTCGCCATATTCCGCGTTGTTGGAGATCGAGTAGTTCATGTTGCCGATGCCGCCCTCGTACATCAGGTCGACGATCAGCTTCAGCTCGTGCAGGCATTCGAAATACGCCATTTCCGGCGCATAGCCCGCGTCGACCAGCGTGTCGAAGGCCGCCTTGACGAGTTCGACGCAGCCCCCACACAGCACCGCCTGCTCGCCGAAGAGGTCGGTCTCGGTTTCCTCCTTGAACGAGGTCTCGATGACTCCCGCACGCGCGCCGCCGATGGCCGCGGCGTAGGACAGCGCCAGGTCGCGCGCCTTGCGGCTCGCATCGCGGTGCACGGCGATGAGCATCGGCGTGCCGCCGCCGGCGACGTAGGTCGAGCGCACGGTGTGCCCGGGCGCCTTGGGCGCGATCATCACGACGTCGAGGTCGGCGCGCGGCGTGACCTGGCCGTAGTGGATGTTGAAGCCGTGCGCGAAGGCGAGCGTCGCGCCCTTCCTGATGCTGGGTTCGACCTCTGCGCGGTAGACTGCGGCGATGTGCTCGTCGGGCATGAGCATCATCACGAAGTCGGCGCCCTTGACCGCGTCCGCGACCTCGGCGACCTTCAATCCCGCTTTCTTCGCCTTGTCCCACGACGCGCCGCCCTTGCGCAGGCCCACGGTCACCTTGATTCCCGAGTCGTTGAGGTTCTGCGCGTGCGCGTGGCCCTGCGAGCCGTAGCCCACGATCGTCACCTTCCTGCCCTTGATCAGCGACAGATCGGCGTCCTTGTCGTAATAGACTTTCACTTTGCGTCTCCTCCGTGGCTAGATCCTGAGTATGCGTTCCCCGCGACCGATCCCCGAAGCCCCCGTGCGCACGGTCTCGAGGATCACGCCGGCCTCGATCGCCTGCAGGAACGCGTCAAGCTTCGATCCCGTGCCGGTAAGCTCGATCGTGTAGCTCTTGTCGGTGACATCGAGAATGCGGCCGCGGAATATGTCGGCGAGTCGTTTCATTTCGTCGCGGTCCTTGCCGGCCGCGCGCACCTTGACGAGCATCAGCTCGCGCTCGATGTGATTGCCGTCGGTGAGGTCGATCACCTTGACGACTTCGACGAGCTTGTTCAATTGCTTGGTGATCTGCTCGACGACATCGTCCGACCCCACCGTGACGATGGTCATGCGCGACATCGTCGCGTCCTCGGTGGGCGCCACCGTCAGCGATTCGATGTTGTAGCCGCGCGCCGAAAACAGTCCTGAAATGCGCGACAGCGCGCCGGCTTCGTTCTCGACAAGGATGGAGAGGATGTGGCGCATGGCTACAGCTCCTCCGCCATGATCATTTCGGTGAGCCCCTTGCCGGCCGCGATCATCGGGAAGACATTCTCGGTCTGATCGGTGATGAAATCGAGGAACACCAGGCGATCCTTCAGCTTGATCGCCTCCTTCAGCGCACCTTCGATGTCGCCGGGTTTCTCGACCTTCATGCCCACGTGACCGTAGGCCTCGGCGAGCTTGACGAAGTCCGGCAGCGCATCCATGTACGACTCGGCATAGCGATTGCCGTAGAAGAATTCCTGCCACTGCCGCACCATGCCCATGTAGCGGTTGTTCAGGTTCACGACCTTGATCGGCAGATGATACTGCTTGCAGGTCGACAGCTCCTGGATGCACATCTGGATCGACGCCTCGCCGGTCACGCACGCCACCGTCGCGCCCGCATTGGCGAGCTGCACGCCCATCGCGGCGGGCAGCCCGAAGCCCATCGTTCCCAGGCCGCCCGAATTGATCCATCGCCGCGGCTTGTCGAACTTGTAATACTGCGCCGCCCACATCTGGTGCTGGCCGACGTCGGAAGTGATGAAGGCGTCGCCCTTGGTGATTTCGTAGAGCTTCTCGATGACCAGCTGCGGCTTGATCAGATCGCTCCGGCGATCGAACTTGAGGCAATCCTTGCGCTGCCAGTCCTTGATTTCCGCCCACCACGACTTGAGCGCCGCCGCATCGGGCCGCTGGTTTGCCGACTCGATGAGCTTGAGCATTTCGTCGAGGACGTCGCCGACGTAGCCGACGATGGGCACGTCGACCTTCACCCGCTTGGATATCGACGAAGGATCGATGTCGATATGAATGATGCGGCGGTCGGCGCGGAAGAAGTGCGTCGGATTGCCGATCACGCGGTCGTCGAAGCGCGCACCGACCGCGAGCAGCACGTCGCAGTTGTGCATCGCCATGTTCGACTCGTAGGTGCCGTGCATGCCGAGCATGCCGGTGAACTGCGGGTCGGTGCCGGGAAATCCGCCAAGCCCCATGAGGGTGTTGGTGCATGGAAAGCCGAGCAGGCGCACCAGCCGCGTCAATTGCGGCGCCGCGTTGTTGAGGACCACGCCGCCGCCGGCGTAGACCATCGGCCGCTTGGCGTCGAGCAGCAGCTGCACGGCTTTCTTGATCTGCCCCGAATGGCCGCGCGTCACCGGATTGTAGGAGCGCAGCGCGATCGTCTTCGGATAGCTGAATTCGGTCGACTGCTGGGTAATATCCTTGGGAATATCGACCAGTACCGGGCCGGGACGCCCGCTTGCCGCCAGATAGAACGCCTTCTTGATGGTGACCGCGAGTTCCTCGACGGTCTTCACCAGGAAGTTGTGCTTGACGCAGGGCCGCGTGATGCCCACGGTGTCGCATTCCTGGAAGGCATCCTGGCCGATCGCGTGCGTCGGCACCTGACCGGTGATGATCACCATCGGGATCGAATCCATGTACGCGGTGGCGATGCCGGTGACCGCGTTGGTGACACCGGGACCCGAGGTCACCAGCGCCACACCGACCTTGTGCGAGGAGCGCGAATAGCCGTCCGCAGCGTGCACCGCGCCCTGCTCGTGTCGCACCAGCACGTGCTTGAACTTGTCCTGCTTGAAGACTTCGTCGTAGATGTTGAGCACCGCGCCGCCCGGATAGCCGAAGACGTACTCGACGCCCTCCTCCTGCAGGCAGCGGATGACGATTTCTGCACCCGTCAATTGCATGATTCGCCCCAGCAAAAAATGAACATTGCCCGGCGCGCAAACGCGCCGGGTGCTGCAAAACTGCCTGGACGCGGTGCGGGTAGAACGCGTCCGACCAAGGCTCGAATCGGATAGAAAGCCGGAACCGCTGCGTCCCCAAGGGTAGTCCGGAGGCGCTTGTGGCGCCGCCGGCCGGTTCGCGAACGGCCGATTTTGCAGTGCTTCACTCGGCAGCAAAGCGCCGAGCCTTAAACACTAGCGACTTGCGCCGCATCGGTCAAGGATTTGCTGCGCCACACCATCGACGGCGCGCGTTGCCACGCAGTGATGCCGGCGACATGTGCTTATAATCGGTCAAGTCAAAGGTCTTTGACGCACCGGGATCCGGATCTGGCCTCTTTCCAGGAAATATCGGCATTTCTCGCAGAAGTTGAGCGCCGGGCGTTCAAGCAGGCGATGTTCGCGGTGCGCGACGAGGACAACGCCGTCGATATCGTGCAGGACGCCATGCTCAAGCTGACCGAGAAATACTCCGCCAAGCCGCTGGCCGAACTGCCCATGCTGTTCCAGCGCATCCTGCAGAATACGATCCACGACCATTTCCGGCGCCAGAAGGTGCGCTCCACCTGGACCACGCTGCTGTCGGCGTTCGGCCACAAGGATGACAAGGACGATGACTTCGATCCCCTCGAAACGCTGTCCGCAAAATCGGACGACCTGGGCATGGCCGACCCTGCGCGGCAGTACGAGCAGGGCGAGATTGTCGACAATGTCGAACAGGCGCTGGCGCGCTTGCCGGCGCGTCAACGCGAAGCGTTTCTGTTACGTTACTGGGAAGAACTCGATGTTGCGGAAGCCGCGGCGGCTATGGGCTGCTCCGAGGGCAGTGTTAAGACACATTGTTCGCGGGCAGTTCATGCTTTGGCCGAAATGCTCAGGGCCAAGGGAATAACGCTATGAATGAAAAAGAGTTTTCTTCCAAGGTCGCCAGGTATCTGGATCACGGCAGCGCCGGGCTCAAGGCGGGAACCGCGTATCGCCTGCAACTCGCCCGCGAAGAGGCGATGGCGCGCTTTGCCGACCCGCGCCGGGCATCCGAGCTGAGCCTCGCCGGTGCCGGCGGCGGAACGTTCGGCGCGCGCCAGCTGCTCTCCGACGTCCGGGTCTGGGTGGGCGTGCTGCTCATTGCCGGCAGCGTTCTTTATTATCAGTACTGGCAGTCGATGCAGCTGGTTCGCGAACTCGCCGATACCGACGCGGCGATTCTGACTTCCGACCTGCCCATCGAAGCCTACGTCGACACAGGATTCGACAATTGGCTCAAGCGCTCCGAGCCCTGATCTGCGGCGCCGCGCTGGCGGCGGCCTGCATAGTCAGCGCGCCCGGGGTCGCCGGCCCGCTCACCGCGAACTCGCCGACCTGGGCCGAGCTGTCGCCCTCGGACCGGCAGATACTCCTGCCGCTCGCTTCGGAGTGGAACCAGTATGACGCTCAGCGCAAGCAAAAGTGGCTGGGGATCGCCAAGCGCTACCCTACGCTCGGTCCGACCGAACAGCAGCGGGTACAGCAGCAGATGCACGCCTGGGCGCAGTTGACGCCCGCGCAACGACAGGCGGCGCGCGAACAATACAAGTCACTGAACCAGCTGCCGCCCGAGCGACGCGAGCAAGTCCGCCAGAAGTGGCAGGAATACCAGCAGCTTCCGCCCGAGAAGCGCCGCGAACTCGCGACAGGCGCCGCACCGGGCAGCGCCATCGCTCCGGCAGCCCCGGCTGGCTCCGCGCCGCCGCCGGCAGCGCCAGCGACAACTCCGGCCACCGCCCGCTAGTCTCGTTGCCGACTGCCGGCTCCACACCGTCTGCGCCGCCCGCGCGCCCTGCCGGGCTCGCCCTGCGTCTGGCGGCAACCACGTACGAATTCCTCCTCGCAGCGGCGCTGGCGATGGCGATCGGCTTTCTCCTCCTCCCCTGGGTCACCGCGCAGGGCGTGCCGGCGCCCGGCGGCAAGATCGCGCTGCCGGGTCCGGCTGGGCGCGCGCTCTCCTTCGCCTGCCTGTTTGTCGCCTTTGGCGCCTATTTCACGTGGCTATGGAGCGGCGGCAGGGGCACCTTGCCGATGCGGACCTGGCGTCTCGTCCTGGCCACCGCCGGCGGCGGCACGCTCGACGCGCGCCGGGCAGGCGTTCGCTATCTCGCCTGGTGGATCGGCCCAGCTTGCGCCGTCATTGCCTACCTGGCGCTGCGCACCGGCGGCCACGATCGCTGGGCCGTCGCGCTGCTGGCCCTCAACTACGCGTGGGGGTTGATCGATCGCGACCGGCAGTTCCTGCACGACCGCCTGGCCGGCACGCGCCTACTGCGCGGTCAGGCGGTCTGAGCGGCGCGGTAGCGCTCGACGCTGGTCATGATCTCGGCCTTGGCCTCCTCGGCGCCGACCCAGGTCGACACGCGCACCCACTTGCCCGGCTCCAGGTCCTTGTAGTGCTCGAAAAAGTGGGCAATCTGTCGCGTCGTGATTTCGGGAAGGTCGCGCGGCGACTGGATGGCGCGGTACAGGCCCGACAGCTTGTCGATGGGCACCGCGAGCAGCTTGGCGTCACCGCCGGCCTCGTCCTCCATCTTGAGCATGCCGATCGGCCGGCAGCGGACGACGACGCCGGTGATCAGCGGCATCGGTGACAGCACCAGCACGTCGCTGGGGTCGCCATCGTCCGCCAGCGTCCCGGGGATGTAGCCGTAGTTGCACGGATAGTGCATCGCCGTCGACATGAAGCGGTCGACGAACAACGCGCCTGTTTCCTTGTCGACTTCGTACTTGATCGGATCGCCGAGCATCGGGATTTCGATGATCACGTTGCAATCGTTGGGAACATCCTTGCCGGCGGGAACACGGTCGAGGTTCATGGCGCAGTCGGTTGGCGGGGAAATCGAGGTTGGGGCATTATAGCTGCCGCCCCCCCATAAGCCCCGTCGATCCACCCATGCTCCACAATCTGGGTAATCGCCGCGTTCAGTTGCGCGGCAGCGGCCACTACATCGCGCCCAACGCGGCGCTGATCGGCGCCGTCGTCCTCGAGGATCGCGCGTCGGTGTGGTTCGGCGTCGTCATTCGCGGCGACAACGACACCATCACCATCGGTGCGCGCGCGAACGTTCAGGATGGGTCGGTGCTGCACACCGATCCGGGGATACCGCTCACGCTGCACCGCTCGGTCAGCGTCGGCCATCTGGCGATGCTGCACGGCTGCACGGTCGGCGAGGGCTCGCTCATCGGCATCAAGGCGGTCGTGCTCAACCGCGCGGTGATCGGCCGCGAGTGCCTGATCGGCGCCAACGCCCTGGTCGCCGAAGGCAAGATCATCCCCGATCGCTCGCTCGTCCTCGGCTCGCCGGGCAAGATCGTGCGTACCCTGACCGACGCAGAGGTCGCCGGGCTATACGAAATCGCCGACATCTACGTCCGCAACGGCGAGCGCTACGCGCGCGACCTGCAGATTGGCTGAGCGCGCGGTCCGGCCAGTCCGCGCGGCGGCCGCCGTCGTGAATCTGTCGCCCGCACTCAGCGCATCCAAGTGGTATCAGGATCCGGGGAACTCGAGGTGAAAGTCGCTGCGCTCGTCTGCATCGCCATCGTCACGACCTTCGGCCCGGCGACCGTGGCCGGCGCCGCCGACCCGGTGCGCGAGACCCGCGTCGCCACCGGCTTCTCGCGCCTGGAAATCGACGGCCAGGCCGAGGTCATCCTGCGCCAGGGCGCCGTCGAAGGCGTGACCATCGAAGCACCGCCGCAGGCGCTGCGGCAGATCGACTCGCAAGTGCGCAATCGGACCTTGAGCATCAACCTCAACGACCAGCGTCACTGGTGGGACTGGATTCTCGGCGGCGGCCGGACGCGGTCTCCGCGGATCACCATCGACTTCATCCAGCTGGAACAAATCGACGCCGCGGGCGCGGTGAATCTTCGCGCCGACGGTTTCCGAGCGTCCGACCTGCGCCTGGACTTCGCCGGGGCGAGCACCCTGCGCATCGCCGACCTGCAGGCGGCGCGCCTGCGCCTCGATGCCGCCGGTGCCATCAAGGCTGAGCTCGCCGGCACGGTCGGCACCCAGTTCGTCGACCTGTCGGGCGCCAGTTCGTACCAGGCGGGCGATCTGGCGAGCGAGAGCGCGGTGCTGCAGGTCAGCGGCGCGGGCAAGGCGCTGGTCAACGCCGCCCGAACGCTCAAGGTGGAAATCTCGGGTGCGGGCGCGGTTCAGTACGTCGGCAGTCCCCGGCTCGAACAGCAGATCAGCGGCGTCGGCAAGATCTCGCGCCGCGAGGCGCCGTAGACACTTCGGCATCGCCAGTCCGACCAACGCGCCGGTGAGCCTGCGCCGGAAAGACGTACGCCGCTTCTCCGCGGCACGCCGGCGCGACCAGTTCAGTGCAGCGACGGCGCCGCATTTGCCGGCAGCGCATCGGCCTTGAACAGCAGCGTCGTGTGCGTAGCCGGATCCCGGTCGGCGTGGATGCCCGGGAGCACGCGCATGTCGGTCACGCGGCAGTCGCGCAGGAGGTCCAGGAGCATCGTCGCGACCTCGCCGGCAGTCTCACCCGGGAACAGCGGGCAGCGGAAGCCTTCCGCCTGGCGCGGGTCGAACACGCTGGACAGCGACAGACGCAGCTCGCCGCCCCCGGGCGCGGTCGTGCAGCGGTGCGCGCTGATCACCGCCGAGGGCTCGCCCACGCTCGCCCGCAGGCGGCGAATGGCGTTACTCGCAAACAATTGGGCGCTGACTTCGCGCTGCGCCGAGCGCCCTTGCGCCAGCGCCGCCGGCGGCGATGCCGGTGCGCGCGGCAATGCCAGCACCGTCACGCCGCGGTGCCCAAGCTGGCGGCCCAGTTCCCGGGCCAGCGGCATCGGCCAGCCCGCGGCAGTGCCGCGCGCGAAGAGCTCGACACCCGGGGCCGCGACCGCGGTGCCGAGAAGGAAGCGCAGGTGGACGCTTTCCTGCCCCGCCTGGGTGGCAAGCGGCGCCGGGGTGAGTTCGCGTGGTTCGCGAACCCCGGCCAGCGCGTGTTGCTGCCATTCCAGCAGCTCGGGCAATCGCGCCAGATCGATCCGGTCCGCGCCGACCAGCGCATTGCCGAGCGCGAAGGTCTGGTTCCCGCCGAGTGCGCGATGGTCGCGCAGGATCGCCGCCACGCGATCGGGCTCGCCCAGCACGCATGACAGCGGCGCGGCAGCGCCGGCCGCCGGGCTGGCGGCGACGATGACGATCGGCAGTGCGAACAGCGTCGCGGCAATGCCTTCGCCGGCGCCGCTGCACGAGGCCTCGGTCCACGCCTCGATCAGCCGTCGCCGCAGCTGCCTGGCGACGGCCACCGAGGGCGCAGCGGCGAACAGTTCGACGAGCTGCGCGCCCGCCGCGCCGCCAAGCAGCCGGGCGAGCTCGACGACCAGCGCCCGGTCGCTGGCGTCGGCGCTTGCCGCGGATGGTGCCGCGAGGCTCGCGGCAGCGAGCGTCAGCAACGGCGCTTGCGACGCGGCGAAGGGTTCCGGAAACACCCGCGGATCGGCAATGTCGGCCATCGACGCTTTCGCAGAGTGCGTTCGTGGAACCGCGAATTGTCGCACGTCGATCCTCAAACAAGCCGCGGATCGCGGCATAATGGGGGTTCCGATCCGCTCCCAGGAGGCCGCATGTATAAGCAGATCCTCGTCGCTACCGACGGTTCGAAGCTTTCCGGGAAGGCCGTCGCTCACGCCATCGACTTGGCGCAAGCGCTGGGCGCGAAGCTCACCGCGTTCTATGCGTCGCCGGACTTTCCGCTGCCGGCATATGCCGAGGGCGTCGCCCTCGAACCGATGTCGCGCCGGGAATACACGGCGCTTTGCAAGAAGGAAGCGGAGGGGATCCTCGGCGCGGTGGCGTTGAAAGCCGAGTCGGCGGGACTCGAGTTCAACACCGCGCACGCCATTGCGCCGGCGCCCTGGGAAGCGATCCTCGCCGCGGCCAGGAAGAACAAGTGCGAAGCCATCGTGATGGCATCGCATGGCCGACGCGGCGTGTCGGCGCTGCTGCTCGGCAGCGAGACCCAGAAAGTGCTGACGCATTCGAAGCTGCCGGTGCTGGTCGTGCGCTGACCGGTCGGGCTACGTGGTTGCACCGGGAGCGCGGCGCACCGTCGCGCCACTCTGGGAGCAGGGGGCCGCCGATACCGGCCGCGGGTTGCCTTGCCGGCGCCGCCCACGCCTTTCACGTAAAATGCGCGCATTGCCGAAAAGCCAAAAGGAATCATGCGCGTATCGCAGTTTTTCCTGTCCACCCTCAAGGAGGCACCGGCCGAGGCCGAACTCGCCAGCCATCGCCTGATGTTGCGCGCCGGGATGATCAAGCGCGTCGCCGCCGGCGTCTATACCTGGATGCCGCTGGGCCTGCGCGTGCTGCGCAAGGTCGAGGCGGTGGTGCGCGAGGAAATGAACCGTGCCGGGGCGATCGAGCTGCTCATGCCGGTGATCCAGCCCGCCGAGCTGTGGCAGGAATCCGGCCGCTGGGACAAGTACGGGCCCGACCTGTTGCGCATCAAGGACCGTCACCAGCGCGACTTCGTCGTGCAGCCGACTTCCGAGGAAGTCATCACCGACATCGCGCGCAAGGAGCTCAAGAGCCACAAGCAATTGCCGGTGAACCTGTACCACATCCAGACCAAGTTCCGCGACGAGGTGCGGCCGCGCTTCGGCGTGATGCGCTCGCGCGAATTCATCATGAAGGATGCGTATTCCTTCGACGCCGACAAGCCGGCGATGCTCAAGTCGTACCAGGCGATGTACGACGCGTACGTGCGCATCTTCACGCGCCTCGGGCTGAAATTCCGCCCGGTGCGCGCCGACACCGGGCAGATCGGCGGCCTCGCGTCGCACGAATTCCAGGTGCTCGCCGATTGCGGCGAAGACGCGATCGCGTACTGCCCCGATTCCGATTACGCGGCCAACGTCGAGCTCGCGGAAGCCGCGCCGCCCGGTGCCCGACCCGAGGCACACGAAGCGCTGCAGAAGGTGCCCACCCCCGGGCAATCGACCTGCGAGCAGGTCGCCGCGCTGCTGCGACTGCCACTGTCGCGCACGGTCAAGTGCGTCATGCTGTGGAACGAAGGCAAGGTGCACATGCTGCTCATCCGCGGCGACCACTCGCTCAACGAGATCAAGACCGGCAAGCTTCCCGGCCTCGCGGGATTTCGCTGGGCCAGCGACGCGGAGATCGTGTCGGCGATGGCATGCGCGCCCGGCTACCTCGGGCCCGTGGGAATGCCCGCAACGATGCCGCTCAGCGTCGACCGCGAGGTGGCCGCCATGGCGGACTTCATCTGCGGCGCGAATGCAGCCGACCATCACCTGCGCGGAGTGAATTTCGGGCGTGACTGCCGCGAGCCGGATCGTATCGCCGACATCCGCAACGTCGTCGCGGGGGATCGCTCGCCTGACGGCAAGGGCGCGCTGTCGATCGTCCGCGGCATCGAGGTCGGCCACGTGTTCGCCCTCGGCGACGTGTACTCGAAGGCGCTGGGCGCAACTTTTCTCGACGCAGCGGGTCAAGCTCAAATCATGGAAATGGGCTGCTACGGGATCGGCATCACGCGCGTCGTCGCGGCAGCGATCGAGCAGAACCACGACGCTCGCGGCATCGTCTGGCCGGACCCGCTCGCCCCGTACGCCGTCGCCATCGCGCCGATCGGCTACGATCGCAGCGACGCCGTTCGCGCGCTCGCCGACAGCCTGCACGCCGATCTGCAAGCGGCAGGCGTGGATGTGCTGCTCGACGATCGCGGCGAACGTCCGGGAGTCATGTTCGCCGACCTCGAACTCATCGGCATTCCGCACCGCATCACCATCGGCGACCGCGGGCTCAAGGACGGCCAGGTCGAGTACCAGGGCCGCCGCGACGCAACGTCGACCGCGGTGCCCGTCGCCGCGATCGGCGGCTTCGTGCGCGCCCGGCTGGCTGGTCAGGCCGCAGCCGGACCATGATCCGGCGCACGCAGCGGTGGCGCAGGTTCGCGGCGCGATGCGGCCTCGCGGCGGCGCTCGCCGGTGCCGCGACCGGCGCGCACGCCGGCGCGCAGCTGGAGGAAGCGCTGTCGGCGAGCGTGCAGGCGTCGCTGCACCGCGCCGTCAGCGACTACCCGGCGGCCAAGCTCAATTTCGCCAACGCCGCCGAAGGCGAGGCGTGGCTGCACGAAATGAGTCGCCGGCTGGCGCTGCAGATTCCCGACTGGCCGACGCGGCGCGATTTCCTCATCACCGTCCAGTACGAAGCCACGCGCGCCGGCCTCGACCCGCAGCTGGTCCTCGGCCTGATCCAGCACGAAAGCAATTTCCGCAAGTATGCGGTGTCGAGCGCGAGCGCGCGGGGCTACATGCAGGTGATGCCGTTCTGGGTGCAACTCATCGGCCATGTCGATCACGACCTGTTCAACCTGCGCACCAACCTGCGCTACGGCTGCATCATCCTTCGCCGCTACCTCGACACCGAGAATGGCGATCTGTTCCGCGCGCTCGGACGCTACAACGGCAGCCTCGGGCGCAGCGAATATCCGAATGCGGTCCTTGCCGCGTGGCAGCGCAACTGGTCGTGGACGCCCCCGGCTGCGCCGATGGCAGGCGGCCGCGCAACGCCGGCATCGACGACCGCGGTGCGGTGAGCGGCACGTCGACCTATCGCGGCCGTTTCGCTCCATCCCCCACCGGCCCCCTGCATCTAGGCTCGCTGATCGCCGCGGTAGCGAGCTGGTGCGACGCGCGTGCCCACGGCGGAACGTGGCGGGTGCGCATCGAAGACGTCGATACGCCGCGCAGCCTGCCGGGCGCAAGCGACGCGATCATCGCCACCCTCGACGCCTACGGTTTCGAGTGGGACGGCGAAGTCGCGAGGCAGAGCAAGCGACAGGCGCTCTACCACGCCGCGTTCGACGATCTCGTCGCCCGCGGACTGGCCTTTCGCTGCACCTGCACGCGCAAGCAGCTGGAAGACGCGCCGCTCGGCGCGGCCGGCGAGCGCGTCTATCCCGGGACCTGCCGCGACGGGAACGCGGCCGGCGCGGCGGCCGCCGCGTGGCGGCTGCGCGTCAACGACGAGCCGACGCGGTTCCTGGACCGGCTCCAGGGTCCGCAGCAACAGCGCCTGCAGCGCGACGTCGGTGACTTCGTCATTCGCCGCAGCGACGGCCTGTTTGCGTATCAGCTGGCGGTGGTCGTCGATGACGCGGAACAGGCGATCACCCACGTCGTGCGCGGCGCCGATCTGCTGACGTCGACGCCGCGACAGATCTGGCTGCAGCGGCAGCTCGGCCTGACCATACCCGCGTATCTGCACCACCCGGTCGCGACCGCTGCGCGCGGTGAAAAACTGTCGAAGCAGACCGGTGCTGCGCCGTTGCCGGCAAATCCATTGCCGGCACTGGAGCAGGCGTGGCGCTTTCTGGCCCAGAGTCCGCCGCCTTCACCCGCCGAATCCGTGGTCGAGTTCTGGCAATGGGCGCACCGCGCATGGAATGCGCACGCGATGCCTGCGGTCGCGGCGCTGCCAGGGCCTGGTTCGCGCGACGAGCTATAATTTCGCTTTGGCCAGCGGCACTCCCCGTTCCCGGGAATTTTCCAGCGCCGGCAGCGCATCGCCCGCCCCGCTTTGCAGAAAGTCCATGACCACACTCGTCGTCGTACGCAAGAACAACCAAGCCACCATCGCCGCCGATTCGCTGACGACCTTTGGAGACACGCGCTTGTCGGCGGATTTCGATCGCACCTACGACAAGATCGTTCATTACAAGGGCACCTACATCGGACTGTGCGGCAGCGCCGCGCATCAGCTCGTATTCGAGAGCCTGCTCGCCAAGCACGCGGACTTCGACTTCTCGACCAAGCACGCGATCTTCGAAACCTTCCGCAAGCTGCATCCGATCCTCAAGGAGCAGCACTTCCTCAACCCCAAGGAGGAGGAAGACGACCCCTACGAATCGACGCAGGTCACCGCCCTGATCGCCAATCCCAGCGGCATCTTCGGCGTGTATTCGATGCGCGAGGTGTTCGAGTACACCCGCTTCTGGGCAGTCGGCTCGGGTCGCGAGTTCGCGCTCGGGGCGATGCACAGCCAGTTTGCGCTGCTGCAGACCGCGGCAGCGATCGCCGAGGTGGGCATCGACGCCGGCGCGACCTTCGACAAGAATTCGGCGCTGCCGCTGACGCAGTTCACCGTGCAGCTGACGTAAGATACTCTCTTCGCTGTCAAGTATTTTCTTTCGCGATCTTGAAGAACTTTTCGCCGTCGAAATCCTGATCGTGCTTGAGCATGCCCCAAAT
>Ga0209048_10000517_pt1 | contig 41180 bp, 37 predicted proteins | sample FrelakmetCRP12CR_FD_187146 | JGI IMG/M metagenome (GOLD analysis project Ga0209048, IMG submission 187146) | Freshwater lake sediment microbial communities from the University of Notre Dame, USA, for methane emissions studies - CRP12 CR (SPAdes)... | ecosystem: Environmental > Aquatic >...
CGAAGAGCTCGGGATCCACACTCCAGCGCCAGTGTCCGATGTGCGCCGGGAACGAGACGGTGTCGTCGGTATCCCCGATCGCCGACTCGAGAACCTTTCGCGATGCCTGCGACCGAATGGTCGGGGATTGCCGGTCGGGTCATGCCGGCCCGACGACAGCGTTCAGTGCGAGCTTCTGGAAGGGGCTGTCTCGGCTCCGTTAGGGTCGGGTGGTGAGCGGTCCCGACAGAATCGACCTCGAGGAGTCGCTCTCGGCGGTCGTGTCGCAGACGAAGGCGGAGCGCGCGGCAAGTTTTGGCGGGGTGGCCTCGCAGTACGAGCAGTATCGGCCCGGACCGCCGGTTGCGGCGGTGGATTGGTTCCTTCCGAGGCCCGTTGGCAGGGTCGTGGACCTCGGAGCCGGGACCGGCGCGTTGGCCAGGCTTCTGATCGACCGGGCCGAGGACATCGTCGCGGTCGAGCCTGACGATCGTATGCGGTCAGTTCTCACCCGTGAGGTCCCCGGCGTCCGGGCCGTGGTGGGCCGGGGTGAGTCGATGCCGGTCCCCGACGGCTGCGTCGACGCCGTGCTGGCCTCCTCGTCGTGGCATTGGATGGATCCGATCCCGACCCTCCACGAGGTGGGCCGTGTCCTGGTGCCGGGCGGGATCCTCGGCGTCGTGTGGTCCGGACCCGACCTTGAGGGTCCGTTCCTGGTCCAGGCCCGGGCCCTGCTCACCGAACGGTCCCCGGGCGGTGCGGGGGCCGCGGTTGTGGATCAGAGGGAGAGCGACCCCCACGGCGGCGAGTTCGCGAGCCTCATCATGGGCGACGCGCTTCGCCCGACGTTCCGCCTCGAGATCCCTCCTGGAGTCCCGTTCGATCAGCCTGAACACGAGGTGTTCACGTGGGATGTCGCACTCAACGCTGACGAGTTGATCGGTCTGCTGGGCACGCTCAGCTCGATCATCACCATGGCCGACGACAAGCGCGAACGCGTGATCGCTCAAGCCCGTCGACTCCTGCGCGAGGCACTGGGGGTCGAGGGCGAGGTGACCGTCGACGTGGCGTTCCGCGCGGATGCCTGGCGATCCCAACGGAACTGATCCAACAACCAGGGCCCGGTCACGTGCTTGTTCACGAGGCTCCGACTGTTGGTCAGCTCTCGGACCGGCACATCTGCCTGGCCGACGCGCCCCACAGAGCGCGGAGCGAGACACGGTGCTGGCACTCCCCGATCGCCAGGACTGTGCGACGACATAGCGATTCCAGATCGCCGCCTGGTCGGTGGCCGTTGATCTCATTGCCGACCGTGGGCGCGGTGTCTGAGGTTCCTCAGGGGATGTGCTCGGTGCGTGTCACGCCTGCGTCGTCGAGCACGATGGCCATGCCTTCGTAGGCGAGGCAGACGCGGTCTTCCATGCCTGGCCAGTTGCTGCGCGCTTCGGCGAGCAAGGCTTCGAGCTCGTCGTCGGTGTGGTCGGGGTCGTGATGGAACAGCACGAGCTTGTCGACATTGGCCTTGTTCGCGAACTCCATCGCGTCGCTGACGCTCGAGTGCCCCCAACCAACGTGGGCGCCGTATTCGTGATCTCGGTACTGCCCGTCGTGCAACAACACGTCAGCGTCGCGCGCGATGTCGTGCCCGCTCATCCACGCTGCCGGCACGCGGGCGAGATCGGCGCCGAGCGACGGCTCGTGATCCGGAAGGTAGACGAGGGTGCGGCCGCGCTCTTCGATGCGAAAGCCGACCGTCGGGCCTTGATGGGTCACCTTCGCCGCCCGAATCGTCGCCGACCCGATCGTTACCGGCTCTTCGGGCGCGTCGTGGAACGTGACATTCGAGGGGACGTCTTCGAGGCGGACCGGGAACAACGGCGGCGAGAGGTACATCGCGATGCGCTCACCCAGGTGATGCACCGGCGACGTCGGACCCCAGATGTGGATGTCGAGCCCGGGCGCGAACAGCGGCCGGAAGAACCCTAGGCCTTGCAGGTGGTCCAGATGGAGGTGCGTGAGCATGACGTGGAGCTCGACCGGCAAGTCTTCCTGCATCGACACGCCCAGCGGCCGCATGCCGGTACCGGCGTCGAGCACGAGTGCGTGCCCGCTCGCCAGACGCACCTCGACACAGGACGTGTTACCGCCGTACTTGATCGTGTCTGGTCCCGGCGCCGCTATGGACCCTCGACATCCCCAGACCCGGGCTCGCATCAGTCCCCACGCTCCTCGGGCGCGTCTTCCCAGAACACCGCGACCACGCCGTGTATCTCGCCGGTCGCTCCGAGCAGGGGATACGCAGTCGCTTCGAACGCGCGCCGCGCGCCGTTGTACGTGGTTGCCATGACGGTCATGTGCGCCGGACGGTGCTCGAAGAACGCGATGCCCGACGGTGAGTCGCGCCGGCGAATCGGCGCGCCGTCCGGTGTCGCGAGGTCCAGGGCCGCACCGAACTCGCCCGAGGGAATCTCGCCCAGCTCGGCGAACGGCTTTCCGAGCAGCACCGCGGCCGCGTCGTTGTAGAAGACCAGCATGCCCCCGGCATCCAGCAAGAACATCGGTGTCGCGAGGTTCGACGCGAGCTCGCGCGCCAGGATCAACGGCAAGCTCTTCGGCGAACCGGGCGTGCCGAGCGGATCACTCACTGAGGACCGGCCCTCCGAGCATCTTTATGCACACGCCGCACATCGTTGCCGCACCAGGGCGCTGCTGCAAGAAGTTGAAGACATGTCCGGGTGTCTCGGACCTCGGGGTCTGCACCACGGCATGGCCGGGCGGCCGTCGACTGACGCGCCGCGCTAGTTCGCGACCGTGTTGGTGCAGCCGGGTGTGAGAGTGCGGTCGAACGCTCCGGTGATGAAGCGCTCGAGGCGAGAACCCTCGAAGCGCAGGTCGCTCGCCGACTTCGATTGGCCCCGCGCCGCGATCTGGCCCGGAATGCTGAAGTGCGAGGCGGGACTCCGGAGCAGGATCTTGCGGAACACGTCGAGCTCGAGATGGCCCTGGTTCGTGCCGGCCGGGCAGTAGACGTCGCTCGCCAGCGAGTCATAGAGCGCACGTGACATGCAGTCGTCGGCTCCGGGAACCACGCTCGCCGAGCCTTCGTGGGCCGCGACGCAGTGGATGATCGTGTCGTCGGCGCCCTGCGCGATCAGGATCGGGACCGGCTGCCCGTCGGTCAACGGGGCTTTCGGGAACGGGTTCACACCGAGTGGACCCGGCTGGTTCCAGCGAACCCAGTCGCACCACTGGGCGAGACCCGGCTGGGTCGTCGTCGCACACGTCTGATCCAGACCGCCGTGGAAGTACTGCCCGGCCCGATAGGGGGTGCGCAGGTTCCAGAGGTCGGGTACGAGCATGCGATGCGCCGCAGCGTTTCGATAGGGAGCCGTCGCCTTCTTGATGACCTTGCCGTCAGCGCCGCCGAGACACTGGGGCTGGACGATCTTGATCGTGGCGGCGCCTTGTGGGGTGGTGATCGCGGCCAGGTCGAGGGGGGTCGGCGCGGCCGGGTACGCGGGGAAGAGGGCTCCGGGCGCGGGCGCGCCGCTGCGGGACAGCTCGCTCCACGACCCGAAGATGTAGCTGAACAGTGCCGGGCCGATCTGGATCTCGAACGGAGCGAGTGGGATCCCCAAGGGACTGATCGTCTGGTGCATTTCCCAGTCGGCGAGACCGTCGCCGCGCGTCACGCCGGGCTGGCGGGCCGGATCGACGGTGAAGTTGCTCGCCGGCGCTTCGAGCGCGACGCCCGCGAGCGTGAGGCCGGCGCTGGGGCGGGAAGGATGGGTCTCGGAGAGGTAGCGCGACGCGAGCTGACCGGCCCACAGGGCCGCGTGGCCACCCTGCGAGTGCCCGAAGTTGAGCAGGTCGTACTTCGGCACCGGTGCGGACGCGAACGCCTGTTGCATGAGCTGGGACGCGGCCCGCGCCGAGTCGAGGACGTTTCCGGCTGCGATCTTGCCGACGACGTAGGTGTCGTTCGGCTGGTAGTCGGTCGCGGCGACGACCCAGCCGTGGTCCATGGCGAACTGGAGCATCCCGTCCTGGGCGCGTCCCGCGTGCTTTCCGAGCAGGGAGCCCCACGCCACCGCGCCCATCCCGCCGGCGGTCTCGCCCCAGAAGAACTTCGCCGGGTCACTGGACGGGAGGCAGTCCTGTGCGAGGCCGATCGTCCCGTGGGCTCGTGCGATCATCCGACCCGACCCGGCGAACGTCTTCGGCCCCGACGACGGCGCCGCGACGAGTCCGCACACCAGCTGCAGGTCGGTCTCGTCGATGCCGGTCGACACGTAGAGGATCCGCCAGACCCGTGCGCCGGCGGGGAACCCCGGGCTCTTCTTGTTCGCGCCCGTCAGGTCGACGGCGCCGACGAGGTCGCCGGGGCCGAGGCCGGGGGGAACGGCGCCGCCGACCCCGCGAGCCCCGGCACACGGTGCGGTGCCCTTGGGGGTTGGAGACGTCGAGCTCGCCCCGGCGCTCGCCGGTACCACTGCCATCGTGGCGGCCAGGAGCGCCAGCGAGCAGGCGACTGCGTTCCCGCGTTGCTTCATGTCGGAGGCCTCTCGGGCGCGCTCGGGATGAGCGCATTGTCGCAGAAGAACCCTGCGGCGACGCGGCGCAGCTCAGCGGGGCGGGCGCGCCGCGACGCCCCGGGGTCGCCTGACGAGCGTGACGCGGTGCCAGGTGAAGATCGTGATGAGAATTACGTTGGTGACCGCGAGCCCCGCGAGCAGAGCACCGAAGATCTCCTCGCCGTTCACGAGGGCCACGACGGCAAGCGCTCCGACAAGGACCGCGAAGATCCCCCGCAGGATGAGCAGTCGGCGCACGGATCGCAGGTTAGGTGGCGTGCGCCACGATCTGCTGGGTGAAGGCAGGGTGGATGGGGAGTGCCTGCGGTGAGGGCGACGTCGGGCGAGAGGTTGGGCCTGAGCCGAAGTTGATCCGCACGAGCGGCTCGGCGCCGACGCCGAAGGGCGGCCCGTCGCTGAGCGCCGCCCGAGCGTGCTCGAGGAAGAAGGTTGCAGGATCGTCGACGCCGAGGCCGGCGCAATCGAGCCATGCGAGGTAGGTCCCCTCGGGCGTCCGGTACCCGAGCTCGGGGAGCTCCTCGGCGAGCAGCTCGGCGAGGAGTCGACGGTTGCCGTCGAGGTACGCGACCAGCTCGCGCCGCCAGGGTGCACCAGCGCGTCGCGTCGTCGTGGTTGGTGAGCACGACCTGCGCGCACTTCAACCCCGCGACCTTCCATGCCTCGGACGCCGACGTCACGGTCACCGTGTGCCCAGTCGTGACCGGTGCGACGCTCGCGTACGGCACGTGACGGTGCCTGGGGTAGACGAGCGGCGCGTGAACCTCGTCGGCGATGACGCGCGCGCCGTGCCGCTCGACGATCTCGGCCAGCGCTGCGAGCTCTTCGTCGTCGAACACGCGCCTGGTCAGGTTGTGGGGGCGCAGAGCAGAACCGCGCCCTCGCCCGCGGCGATCGCGTCGAGATCGAGCGTCGGCCGACCGGCGTCGTCGACGAGAGGCGTCTCGACGACCCTGCGGGCACCGAGGCCGATGATCTCGAAGAACGGCGGCTACGCGGGGGTCGGCACGACGACCCCCGCGACCGGGCGCTACGAACCCGTTGAGCGCGCCGGCGATCCCTTCCAGGACGTCTGCCACGAGCATGATCCGTCGCGGCGCGTCGAAGCCCGCTCCCTCACGGACGATCGGTTCCGAGCGCGCCGAGCAGGCGTGCCATTGTCTCGGCCTCGACCGGACCGCGTGCCATCGCGCGGATCGTGCCGTCCTCGGCGACAAGGACGACGGCGATGGTGTCCGTGTCAGGGAGGCCGAGACCGGCCGTGACGGCGTCGACGTTGCCGTAGTGGGTGAGCGTTCGCCCCAGGATGTCGGGGACGCCGATGGACGAGGCCATGCCTCCATCGATGAAGCGGCGGGCGATCTTGTAGCGCGCGGGAAGGACGGGGAGCTCGTAGACGGTCACGTCGGCGCGCCCGTCGAGCGACTCGGCGAGCGCAGCCACCCACTCGTCGACGAGACCCTGCTGCCAGCGCTGAAACGCGACGATGAGGACGCTCCACGGTCCCGGCAGCTCATCAGGGACTGCGACCGATCCGCCGAGCAGACTGCGGGTCTCGAGGCACGGGAACTGCCGCGGGCCCGGAGCGTCTCCGGACGGGTCGCTCGCCAGTGCGCCCGAGTCGCTCATCAGCGTCCTCTCTCTGGACCACTTCGTCTCTGGACCACTTCGATCGTAACGCTCCACCTGCAACGCCTCCGCGGCGTGGGTATCGTCGCGTCGTTCGCCCGGGATCTCCCCGGCGAACGATGGGGGGACGACGATGCAGCACTTCCGGATTGCTCAGTACGAGGTGACCAAGGGAACGACCGCCGAGATCGCCGATCTCGCCCAGGGTGGGATGCTCGACATCTTCAAGGTCCAGCCCGGCTTCCAGGCCTACTCGATTCTCGAGGTCGATCCCAAGACGATCGTGTCCGTCAGCATCTGGGAGTCGCACCAGGAAGCCGAAGACGCCGTCGCGCTCGCCGCGACCTGGGTGGCCGAGAACATCGCGGGTCGGATCTCGTTGCAGTCCAACACCGTCGGTGACTCACTCTTCTGGGCGGCCGCGGGCGGCTGAGCCGCGCCGATGATCGGCCGGCCGAGCGACACGGACCCTCGAGCGTCGACGTGCGTGGGCCGCGCCGTCGCGGCTCGGACGCCGGCGCCGTTCGAGAGCCCTGCGTGCGCTTGCAGCAGTGCTGTTCGGACCCCGGCGCCGCGCGGCAGTCGAAAGCGCGCGTCGCATCCTCTCTCTTCGATCCCCCGACGCGTTCCGCGTGGACCAGCGGTTCAAGAGATCGTGCGTCGTGGCTCGACGAACGTCGGGCGAGGCCAGGCAGGAAGCGACGGCCTTCATGAGTGGCCGACCCCCCCGTACAGTGTTCGTGCAGAGGAGGGCCCATGGCCGCGACGACTGACCGCCTTGAACCGTGGTGAACCCCGGTCCTCGTGCTTCGACGGGCCCGACAGCCCGCCCGACCGGGGGCTCGAGGCGACCCCGGTCACGGGTCGGATGTTCCCACTTTCGATCAGCTTCACGTGCACGAGCGGCATCGCTGCGGCCGTAACTCGTCGAATCCCGGCCGCGGCGCAGCGGCTTGCGCGCCGAAGCCCGCCCCGCCGATGATCCCGTCCAGCGCCCACGGATCATCCGCGTGGCGAGCAAGCAGGCGAACGAAGAAGGAGTTCACGTGCGACCCGATTCCGACCGGCTGTCCCGGGTGCCTTTGTTCGAAGCGGTGAGCGACGACGAACTCGCGTGGCTCGGCGACTCCGACCGATGGAGCGATCCACGATGAAGGCCGCGCGGCTCGAAGACGGCACCCTGCACATCCGCGATGTACCGGTCCCGGTGCCGGGCGACGAGGAAGCGTTGATCCGCATCAGCGCTTCTGGTGTGTGCCACTCGGATCTCCACCTCGCCCGGGGCGACTGGCGGGGCGTGCCGCGTTCGGGAACGATCGGGCACGAGGCGATCGGGGTCGTCGAGGCACTCGGGCCGGGCGCGGAGCACTTCGTCCACGAGGGTGACCGCGTGATCCTGGGCCTCGGGGGGGCCGGCGGTTATTGGTGCGGCGCCTGCGAGTACTGCCTCCGGGGCCAGCCTCGACACTGCAAGGAGACCAAAGGGATCATCGGCACGTTTGCCGAGTGCTTCGCCGTGTGGGCTCCGTCGCTCGTGCAGCTCCCCGACACCATCGGTGATCAGGAAGCGCCCCTCGCGTGCGGGGGCCTCACTGCCTACGGCGCCGTGAAGAAGCTGCTCGCCCATCATGTACTGCCCGGGCGTCCGGTCGCGATCATCGGCGCCGCCGGTGGGCTCGGGCACTACGCGGTGCAGATCGCGCTCGCGTTCGGCTATGAGGTGATCGGCGTCGACGTCGGCGCGGAGCGGCTGGAGTTCGTCCGGTCGCTGGGCGCACACCTGGCCGTCGACGCCGACGAGGCCATCGACGTTGTGCAGCGGGAGGTCGGGGGCGTCGATGCCAGCCTGGTGTTCTCGGCGAAGATGGCCGGGTTCGGGCTCGGCCTGAAGCTACTGCGGCGTGCCGGTCTGTTCGTCGCCGTCGGACTGCCCGCGACGAGCGAGGGCAACCTTGAGCTGAACCCGTTCGAGCTCTTCATGCTGGATCCGACGATCATCTATTCGGCGGTCGGCACCGTGCAGGACATGCGCGAGCTCGTCGATCTGGCCGCAGCCGGCCGGGTCAAGAGCCACGTGTCGCGCGTCGGCGCCCTGTCGGACCTCGCGGTGATCTTCGAAGAGCTCGAAGCCGGCAAGTACACCGGCCGCGCTGTGATCACCGACCTCACCCGGTAGCCGTCGCGCGAGAGGTCGCAGTCGGAGAGGTCGACCGCGAGCACGTCGGTGTTCTCGGAAGCGGTCATGGCCGCACTCTCGTGCCTTGTGGCAAGCGGCGGGCGAGCGTGCTTCTTGATCCGCTTCGCTTCTTCCTCTCCCTCAATCAAGAAGAGAGAGGACATGGCGCGCGGGTGTCACGACCGCGCGCCATGTCAACTCGACAGCAGGCCGTAGCACGGGCGCGGGGGCCGAGGAGGCCGTGTGACGAGACTTGTACCGAGCCAGTGCATGGACGACCATGTCGCTTCGGTGCGACGAGGGAGTGGGTCGGTGCGACGAGGGAGTGGGTCGGTGCGAGGAGTGGTCCGCGTCGTGGTCGCGACGGCTGCGGTAGGAATGCTGGCGATCGCGTCCGGAACCTCGGCCGGGGCGACGAGCACCAGCAAGTCGTCTGGCTGCCCGAAGGGGACGCGGTCGAACGAAGGAGCGTGCATCGAGACGAAGCTCCGTCCGGACCCGCTGGGGTGGCGCCAGGCGAACCGATTCTGCCTCGACAAGCATCGCCGGCTTCCTCAGTTGGCCGAACTCCAGACCCTGTTCGATGCGACGACGGCCGTTGCGTCGCGCCTGGAGTGGTACAACCTGCGCTACCGCGCTGGGGGCCAAGAGCTCGCGGGTGTGGTCACCGGCGACGGCGAGGTCGACGCGGCCACCGCCACTGAACCCCAGCTCTACCGCTGCGTGGCGGCCCGGTCCTAGCGATCGGGGAGACGCGCCCGACCGGTGAGAGCTGACGAGGGGCACGATCCGCACCCTCCCGATCGGTGAGGAAGCCGGCCAAGGGCGGCCTTGCCGGGTGCTCGGGCTCGGACCGCTGCTTCATCCCCGGTGAGCGTGACTTCGTACCCGCGCGTGGCCTCCGCCCCTGTACTCTTGGCCCAGCCCCCACGCCGCCGCCCATGAGGCCCCGTAAGGGTTTCCCGGCCTCCGTCGGGCTCCTCGGGCGGAGCCCAGCGTTGCCCGGTAACCTGTTCGGTCCATGCGAAACCACATTCGCTACTTGAGCATCATCCTGCTCATGGTCACCGGCAGTGTCGTCGCCGTCGGCGTGACGGGGTCGCCGATCGGCGCCACCCCTCTCGATGATGCCCGGGCCCAGGCCAAGGCGATCCAGGACCAGATCGACGCCACCGGGCAGCGGATCGGGGCGCTAGCCGAGGAGTACAACGGCGCGCAGCTGGCGTTCGACCAGGCCGAGCAGACAATCGCGACGTCCCAGGCCGGCATTGCTGCCGCCCAGGCGCAGGTCGCCCGGATCAAGGCTCTCGTCGACGAGCGCAGCGCCTCGGTGTACCGGCGGGTGCTCGCGGGCCAGTCGCTCGACGAGTTTGCCGTGAGCGACGCCGCGCAACTGTTGACCCGGCGCAAGTACGCCGCGACCCAGGCCGCTCGCGACGCGCGCCTCCTCACGCAGCTCGACGACGCGAAGGCGAAGCTCGCGAAGCAGGAGGCCGTGGCCGAGCACGCTCGCGCCGCGGCCGACGCCGAGCGTCAGCAGCTCGCGGCGACCAAGCACGACCTCGAGGCCACCAACGCCCAGCAGCAGCAGGCCCTCGGCCAGGTCCAGGGCCAGCTCGCGGCACTGGTCCAGCAGGAGGCCGAGCGGCGCGCGGCGGCCGCGCTCGCCACCGCCCAGGCTCGCTTCGCGCCCGGCTCACGCGACAGCGGCCACCCCGAGCAGTTCCCGAACCTGCCGCCACCGGGCCCCGCCGCGGCGACGGCCATCGAGTTCGCGCGCGCCCAGCTCGGAAAGCCCTACGTGTACGCGGCCGCGGGACCCGACGCCTACGACTGCTCCGGCCTCACGATGGCCTCGTACCGCGCCGCGGGCGTCGCACTGCCGCACTACTCGGGCGCGCAGTACGCGGCGTTGCCTCACGTGTCGCTCGACGCGATGGAGCCGGGCGACCTGCTCTTCTGGGGCACCAACGCGAGCTACCACGTCGCGATCTACCTCGGTGCCGGTCGGATCCTCGAGGCGGCCGGCGCCAACGTACACATCGGACCGATCTGGGGTCACCCGATGGGCGCAGCGCGCCCTTCGTGATCGCTCGGCGCTCGCGGGCACTTCGCGACCCGGCCGAGCGCGGCGTGCATGACCACCTCAGCGGGGGACTCGGATGAAGGCCGAGCGCGTCCCCGCCGTGCATCGTGCACCCATGGCTTCGCTGCCCCAGGGCTAACTCGGATACGAGTGTGGGCAACGTCGGCTGGCACGCTGATACCCGTGCAACCCGGTCGAGTCGTCGCGGTCGCGGTCGTTCTGGCGGCCGGGCTGGCCGCCTGCGGAGGCGGCGGGAGTGACTCCGCCGCGACGTCGAGCACCGATGCCACGACAACCACGACCGTCGCCCCCACCACCACGACGTCAGCGGCAGTGACGACGCTCGAGGTGACGACGGCACCCTGGTCGTTGCCCGCGCCGGTCTCGCGCGAGGTCGCGCTCACCGACGGCACGGCGCTGCACGTGCTCGGTGGTCAGGACGCCGCCCACAGCTCCAGCGCCGCGGTCAACCGCATCGACCCGGCCACCGGCGTCGCCACCTCGATCGGCACGCTCGCCCCCGCCGTGCACGACGCCGCGGGCGTGCGACTTGGCGCCGACGACGTCGTGATCGCCGGCGGCTCGCCGCCGGCACGCGCGACGGTCCAGGCGTTCTCCGGCACCGGCGCCGCGCGCACGATTGGCCAACTGCCCGCGCCGCGCACCGACCACGGAACCGCGCTCATCGGCACGACTGTGTACGTCCTCGGTGGCGCGGACACGGCCGAGACGCCCGTCGGCGAAGTGCTCGCGAGCGGCGACGGGGTCACCTGGCGCGCCGCCGGCACGCTTGCCGAGCCCGTGCGCTACCCGGCGCTCGCCGTCGTGGGCAACGCGATCTATCTCTTCGGCGGTGTCGGTCCCGCCCACCACGACTCGACCTCGGTCCAGCGCTACGACCCGGCGACGGGGACCACGCAGGTGGTCGCGAAGCTCCCGGCTCCGCTCTCGCACGCGAGCGCGGTAGTGCTCGGTGGCAGCGTGTTCGTGCTCGGAGGCTTCGTCTCCGACCAGCCGTCCACCCAGATCCTGCGGTTCGATCCGGCCACGGCCGGGGTCACCACGGCGGGCGCGTTGGCCGCGTCCCTCACGGACGGGGCCGCGGTCGTCATCGGCGACCGCGGGTACCTGGTCGGCGGCGAAGGTCCCGGTCGGGCCACGACCGCCAGCGTCGAGATCCTGCGCGCGCACTGACGCCAGCAGTCTCCCTCGTAGCCCCTCCCCTCGCCGGAGCTCCACCCCTCCGGAGCTGCGTGGATGGGGCGGACCCGATTGGTTGTTACCGTGGCGGTCCAAGCGCCGCGCCGGACTCGGTCACGCGCAGCGACGAGCTCCGAAGAGGGGCGAGAGATCGGGAGTTCTCGCCAGGTCGACTCGCGAAGCACGAGACCGCGCGTTCGTTCCTCCCTGGGGGCGGAGCTGACGATGGTGTACCGGGACTTGATGACGAGCCTCAACCCCGCCTTCAGCGTCGGGAAACCAGATCGCCGAGTCGATCCGCCTCGAGAGCAAGCATCGACGAATCTCCCGCGCTCGCACCGTCACGGACGCCCCCGGTCGATCTCTGAAGGGCTGCCGAGGTCGGTCACGTTCTGGACGCCATGGCACTCAGCACGACCCGGGCGAGGCGGTCGGCCGCGCCCGCGTCGAGCGCGACGATCGTCGGCGCGAGCCGCAGCTCGAGGCCGGTCGCGGTGATCGCGTCCGCCTCGTCCGCGTCGGCGTCGTCGAGGACGAACACGTCGAGGAGGTCGGTGAAGAGCCCGGCGACCGCGCTGGCTGTGTGCGGAAGGCTGCGCGTGGCCAGCAGTGCGCTTCGGCACCGGGCCCGAAGTTCCTCGCCCGGATCATGGATCGGCACGTTCGCCACGACCGAGGTCACGGCGACGACCCGGGCCCGCGACTCGCGCACCGCCGCCCGGACCCCCGCCACCTCCAGGATCGGCTCGAGGCTCGCGATCGGGTTGCTCGGCCCGAGCACCACCAGGTCGGCCGTCGCGATCGCGTCGAGCACGCCGGGCGCCGGAGCCGCCGCCTCGAGGCCTCGGTACTCGATACTCGTGATCGGTCCGTTGGCCGCGTCACGGACCAGGTACTCCTCGAAGGACCGCTCGCCGGCCGTGCCCAGCACGCGGGTCTCGACCTCGGCGTCCGTCATCGGGAGCAACCTGGTCCGGACGCCGGCGCGCCGAACGAGCTCGGCCGTCACCGTGCTCAGCGAGTGGCCCTCCCGGAGCCACTCGGTGCGCAGGAGGTGGGTGGCCAGGTCGCGGTCGCCGAGTCCGAACCAGGGACGCTCGCCGAGCTCGCACAGGCGCTCCATCGCGCGAAATGTGTCGCCCTCGAGTCCCCAGCCGCGCTCGCGGTTCGCGAGGCCCGCGAGCGCATAGAGGTTGGTGTCGAGGTCAGGGCAGATCCTTAGGCCGTAGCGCCACTCGTCGTCGGCGGTGTTCACGATGCACGTGAGGTCTCCCGGCGCCGTCACTCGAGCGAGCGCGGTGACGAGACGGCTCGCCCCGATCCCACCACCGAGGACGACCACGCGTGGGCTCACGCTCGCGACCTCAGGCGCGCGCGTCGCGCGAGTCGGTGTACACCGAGGGGGCGGCCGGATCGAACGCCTCCATCAGGAACCGCTCCTGGGGCTTCTCCGAGACGGTCTTCGGGATCTCGTCGACCACCTGCAGATACGTGGGCACGAAGTTGGATTCCAGACCTTCCCGGCAGGCCGCGAACACTGCGGCGGGATCGAAGCCGGCCCGGTCGACGGGCACGATCGCGCCGACGACGTCCTTCTCGCCCGGCGATCCGGACGCGGCCGCCACGCCGTACACGAACACGTCGGTCACGGAAGGATGCTCGGCGATCACCTTCTCGACGAACCCGGTGTTGACGAAGTCGCCGTTGTGGCGGATGCTGCCGCCCTTGCGGTAGTCGAAGAAGAGCCAGCCGTCGGCGTCGGTGTGTCCCATGTCGCCGCTGCGGAGCCATCCGCCCCGCGTCTTGGCCGCGGATGCCTCGGGGTTGTCGTGGTACTCGACCTCGGGTGCACTGCCGTCGAGCGGGCGCGAGCAGATCTCGCCGACCACGCCCGGCGGGCACTCCCGATCGTCGTCGTCGAGGATCTTCATCTCGAGGCCGAGCGGCTTGCCGAACGAACCGATCGGGCCCTCGCCGATGGGTTTACACGCGAGCCCGCCCTCGATGGCCGCGTACCACTCGAACACGCGCACCCCGAAGCGCGTCTCGAACGGCTCCCACACCGCCGCGGGCATCCCCGCGCTGATGACCCGGCGCACCGGGTTGTCGGCGTCGTCGGGGCGCTCGGGCTCCGAGTAGATGGCCGTCGCCATCCCGCCGAGGAGGGAGAACGTTGTGCAGCCGTGCCGGCGGCACACGTCCCAGAGGCGCGACTTGGTGAAGCGCCGACTGAACACCGCCCGCAACCCCATGCTGAGCGACGGTGCGAGCGTGATGGCTTGCGCATTCCCGTGGGTGAGCGACAGCCCCGTGTAGGGACGCTCGTCGGCTCCGTACCCCATGAGGTAACCGAGCATGGCGTACGCGCCGAAGCGCGAGTTCGGGAACACCATCCCTTTGGGATCACCCGTCGTACCCGAGGTGTACATGATCTGGAGGGGGTCCTCGGGCGACTCCAGCCGCATGTCGACGGACGAGTCGGGGCCATCGAGCACCGCAACGAGGGACTCGACGCCGGCAACGTCGTCGAGGCCGGGGGCGTTCTCGTCCTCGCCCGTCGCGAGCGCGAGCACCCATGAGGGGTCGACGCCGCGGGCGCGTGCGTCGACGACCGCGGGGAGGCAGTAGTCGGCGCACACCACGCCCCGGCACTCGGCGTTCGCGAGGTAATAGGCGAGCTTCTCGCCCTTGGTGCGCGGATCGACGGGCACGAAGACCGCGCCCGTGATCGACGCGGCGATCATCGCCTCGACGAACTCAGGGTGGTTGCGCATCACCAGCGCGAAACGATCCCCTCGGCCCATGCCGCGCGCGACAAGCCACGCCGCGAGTCGTCGGGCATTCGTGTGCAGCGCAGCGAAGGTGCGGACCTCGTCGGGCATGGCGCCGCCGTCGAGCGAGAGGTGCTCGAACGTCAGGACGTCGAGATCGGGCTGGGTTTCCGCACGCGCCGCGACCAGCCCGGCCAGGACGCTCTCGTCGTGCGCGTTCATGTCGAACGAACGGTCACGTCGAGAGGATCGTCACGCAGAGCGCGGCGACGTCGGTGCCGATCGTACCGCCCCCGTTGTGGGCCAGGCCCACCTTCGCGCCGTCGACCTGGCGTGCGCCGCTGCGGCCCTGGAGCTGCTCGGTGAGCTCGACGATCTGCGCGAGGCCGGTGGCCCCGACCGGATGCCCCTTGCGGAGCAACCCACCCGACGTGTTCACCGGCACGCGGCCGCCGAGCGCGGTGTCGCCGGTGTCCACGAGCCTGCCGCCGTCTCCCTTGGGGCAGAGCCCGAGGGACTCGTACGCGAAGATCTCGGCCGGTGCGGTGGCGTCGTGACATTCCACGATGTCGAGATCGGCGGGGCCGATGCCCGCCTCCTCGTAGGCCTCGCGAGCACACACCTCGGCGGCGCCGTCCTCGTCGAAACCACGGTCCCAGCCCGAGTGCAGGACACACGTCCGGATCCGAACCGGCCGAGTGACGCCGAGCTCCTTCGCCTTGCGTTCGCTGACCACTACCGCGGCGGCGGCGCCGTCGCCGATCGGCGAGCACATCGGGCGCGTGAGGGGCTCCGAGACCATCGGTGCGTCCAGGACGTCCTCGACGGTCAGCTCCTCCCGGAACTGCGCACGCGGGTTGAGGTGCCCGTGACGGCTGTTCTTCGCCGAGACGGCGGCGAACTGCTCGACCGTGGTGCCGTAGCGCTCCATGTGGCCGCGCGCGACTGCGGCGTAGATGTCCATGAACATCGAACGCTTCTCACCGGCGCCCGATGCACCGGCTTCGGCGCCACCCTTCTTCGCGCTCGCTTGGAGGCCGGCCATGATCTCGGCGAGCATCTCGACGTCGACGGCACCGCTGAACGCCGCGAAGGTCTTGCGCTTGTCCTCGCTGTAGAGCTTCTCGACACCCAGCGCGAGTACGACGTCGTAGAGCCCGGCGGTCACCATGGCCGCGGCCTGGTGCAGGGCGGTCGACGCACTCGCGCACGCGTTCTCGACGTTCACCACCGGGATCCGGCCGACGCCGATGGAGCGCAGCACGACCTCGCCGCGAATCGACTCCTGTCCGGTGATGAGCCCGGCCGCGGCATTGCCGACGAACGCGGCGTCGAGGTCGGCCAGCTCGAGGCCGGCGTCGGCGACCGCGACCCGCGCGGCCTCGCCGCCGAGCCCCTTGAGCCCGATGTCGAGATGCTTGGCAAAGGTGGTCATGCCCACCCCGGCGACCACCGCGTTCATCTCCATGGCGTGCTCCTCCTCTCGACGCTCACAGGAGACCGCTCCCGCGGTCTTCGAGCTGCAGCGCGCGTCGCAGGTACTCGAGCTCGGCCTCGCGCCACGGAAGTGGCGCGGGCGTGGTGAACACGCCGTCCTCGGTGAGCTCCTCGACGACGTCGTCCGAGCGCGGGAACGGCGTCCCGTACGTGTTCATGCAGAAGAGCTCGGCGAAGGGTCGGCGGGGTCGTTGCCCACCCGCCTCCCAGGACTCGGCCGGGTATCCGACCGTCTGGAGCATCAGGACCCGGCACCCTTCCGGGATTCCGAGGTGCTCGCGAATCTGCTCGCCGTTGGGGGTCCCGAGGCAGCAGGTGCCCAGACCGAGCTCGAACGCCATCAGCGTCGCCTGCGCGATTCCCTGACCGCAGTCGACCTCGCCCAGGCCCGGCTCCTTCAACGTGTCGCGGATCGTGTCGAAGATCGGGATGAGCTGGGTCTCCAGGTCGTCCTTCTTCTTGTCCCCGAAGCCGAGCGCGCCGGCGTCGAGCAGTTCCCGGAGCCGGTCCGACTGCTCGTCGACAGCGCGCGGGTCGATGTACCAGACGATGACGACGGGAGCGAGGCGGATCTGCCAGCCGGCGATGGGTGCGTACAACCCGTCGAGGACCTCCGGGGGTGCGGAGTCCCGGAAGACGACGACGGCCCGAAGGCTCTGCACGTTTCCCCAGTGCGATGCGACGCGGGCCGCTTCGAGCATGCGCTGGATCTTGTCGGCTTCGACAGCCCGGTAGGGGCGGAGGAACCGGATCGAGCGCCGCCGCCCGATGACCTCACGAAGCTCCATCGCTAGTACCCCACTTCCACTGCAAGACCCTTGATCACGACAATCCCTCCATCTGCTTCGCCAAGAGCCTGGCTCAGAGCTTGGCGCCTCCGACGATACCCAGCATCTCGTTGCAGCCGTCCTCGATCATTGCCGCGCGAGCGTCGCGCAACAGCTTCTCGATCGGATACTCGCGGCTCAGGCCGTTGCCACCAAAGATCTGCACCGCCGCGCTCGCGACCTCGAACGCCGTGTTGGTGCAGTAGGTCTTCGACGCGATCGAGTACTGCACCGGTGGTGGGGCGAGCGCGCCCATCAGCGCGACCTGGCGGGCGAGGGCTCGGGCCGCTTCGACCTGCGTGAACATCCGGAACAGCCGGCTCCGCACGCTCTGGTGGCGAATGATCGGAACGCCACCCTGGACTCGCTCCTTCGCGTACGCGAGTGCGAGCTCGTATGCGGCGCGTGCGACGCCCACGAAGGTCATCCCCATGTAGGCGTTCGCGAGTGCGAGCACCATCTCGATCGCGACCCCGTAGGCGTCCTTCCCGATCACCATGAACTCGGCGGGAACGCGCACCTCGTCGAAGAAGATCTCCCCTTGGTTGAGTGCACGCTGGCCCAGCTTGTCGAGGGGCTTGCCCCGGCTGACGCCGGGCAGGTCCAGCGGCACGATGCACACGCCGCCGCCCGAGAAGCCCTCATCGCCGTCGATCGTGCAGAACACCGTGCCGATGGTCGCGATCGTGCCGTTCGAGACCCATGACGACTTCTGGCCGCGGATCACGTAGTGGTCACCGTCGGGGATCGCGAGGCAGTTGGCCTTGATCGCCGGATCCCGGAACGACTCCTCGGTGAAGGCGAGTGTGTCGCTCCCGTGATCGGGTTCCGTGACGGCCCAGCACCCGATCTCGGTGGAGTCGGGGGCGGCGAAACGCTCGACGAGCTCGGGCCGGCCCGAGAGCTGGGCGAAGATCACGTGGAAGTTCGACACGGCGAGGCTGACCGCGAGTCCGCCGTCACCCCAGCCGAGCTCTTCGTTCATGGCCGCCTGCAGCGCGGCCCGCTCCCGTGGCTCCATGGTCGACTCGTCGACCTCGAGGCGCCCGATGCCGAGCTGGCGGTGCCGGTCGAAGATCCTCCACAGCGGTGAGCTCGGGGCGACGACGTCGGCCGGGTCGGGGAGCCGGTCGAGCTCAGCGCCCACCGGTCGCATCGCCTCGTCCGCGAAGCGGTGGACCGTCTCCACGAGCGCCTGGTGCTCGGGGCTGACCGCCACGTCGACATCGGTTACGACCATGAGTGATCCTCCCGTCGACCGCGGCCCGGTGGGCTCGCCGCACTGCGCCTGGGTGTTCCCGGTTTCGTCCGGGCCCTGATTGTGTCGCGCGCCCGGGCGCGGGGGTACCCGACCATCGACGCACACGCGCCGAGGCGCGCCAAGAGCTCAGGTGTCGACATCGCCGGCGAGGGTCGCGTCGATGCGCGCCAAGTACCGGGGATCCGCGGCGGGGCGGTACTCGGGGTCGAGGCCCTCCAGCGCCAGCAGCTCGCCGGTGGCCTCCTCCTCGGTGCCGGGACCGGCGGCGAGCAGCGACGCGGCCTGGAAGGCGAGGAGCCACCGGTCCAGCACGCCGCGGAAGTGCAGCGCACCGAAGGGAGGGTCGTCGATCGAACGCTCGGCGTGGACGCGCGCCTCCTTGGCCGCCAGTTGGACGATCAGCGCGGTCGGGCTGGTGGCGCGGGCGACCAGCGCGTCCAGCCGGTCGGCGACGACCCCGACCGACCCCAGCCGACCCAGGTCGCGCAGCACCTGGGCCACGAGCACGTTGTGCGTACCCTCCCACGACTCGTACACGATGCTGTCGCGATACAGACGGGGCAGGACGCTGAAGTCCTCGATCGTGCCGTTGCCGCCGAGGATCTCGATCCCGTCACGCACGACCTGCGTTGCGCGGACGCTCGTTGCGTACTTCGCCGCGTTGACCAGGAAGCGATGGAACGTCACGTCCTCGTCGGTGGCGCGCGCCCCGTCGATGCGATCCTCGAGCGAGGTCAGCAACCACCACAGGTGAAGACCGCCGAGCCACCCGGCCTTCATCGACACCAACGTGGCGCGCACGGCCGGGTACATGCCGATGTGCGACCCGAACGCGCGACGGTGCCGGGTGTAGCCGGCCGCCTCCAGATAAGCGCGACGCATCATCCCGACGGTCCCCACCGCCGTCAACCACCGACTCGTGTTGAGCACGATCCCGACCGCGGTGCGGAACCCCTCCTCGAGCGGGCCGATCGGCCAAGCCAGCGCGCCGTCGAAGTCGATCTCGCCCGAAGCGAGCCCTCGCGTCCCGAACTTCTCCTTGAGCCGCCGGATCGAGAAGCCGTTCACGTCTCCCTCGACGTGGCGCGGCACCACGAAGCAGCCGAGCCCCGCGGTACCGTCGGGCGCGCCGGCCACGCGGGCGGTCACGAGGAACTGGTCCGCGTCCGCGACCGAGCAGAACCACTTCTCCCCGGTGAGGCGCCATGTGCCATCCCCGACCGCGACGGCCTCGCAGGCGTTCGTGCCGACGTCGCTGCCTCCCTGTACCTCGGTGAGGAACTGTGACCCTCGTTCGGCCCCCGGGTACTCGCGCTCGAGGAGCGGGGGCAGGAACCGGTCACGGACTGCTGGGATCGCCCGGCGCCGTAGCGCTCGGGCCAGCCCGATCGTGCAGGTGGCCGGACATGCATGTCCGGCTTCCCCCTCGAGCGAGAGCAGGTACAGCAACGTGGCCTGCTCATAGGCCCGCCCCGGCGTCCCCGAGTCCGCGATGAGGCCCGAGTCCCAGACCGCGGCGCCCGCCTCGCGGTAGGCGGGATCGAACTCCACGCGCTCCACTCGGGTGCCGAACGCGTCGTAGCGGACCAATTCGGGCAGATGGTCACGGTGTTCGTAGCGCGCCGCGGCCGGCCCGATCTCGCTGACTACTCGACGGGCGAACGCCGACATTCGGGTGGCGAACGCCCGGCGCCGCTCCTCGTCCATGTCGCTGCGCTCGACGAGTCGCCGCAGCGGGGCGTCGGCCGCGAACGGATCGGGAGGGAACTCCGCGCGCCAGGATTCGAGGTCGCGCCGCGCCGAGGTGGCATCCACCCGTCGAGTCTCCCAGGCCGGAGCCTCTGAGGACAGCGAGCGAGCGGCGCTGGCCGCCCGCGTGGTCCGCGACAAGGGTTCGGTCCATTTCGGGAGCGAGCGTCTGTCGCCCTCGGGCGAGTCAGGGGTGCGGCCATGGTGATGAATGACTGTGGGACCTTCGGCCCTATTGCGCCCACCCGTTCGTTCGTAGTCTGCAGGTGGCGAAGCGAGGTGCACGATGCGCGATGACATGCGAGGGCTCACTCGGTTGGAGCGTGCTGCACTCGGGTTCGTTCCGTGCGACGGATGCGACTGGGACTTCGAGACCGGTGAGGGTCTGTCTCCGTGCGGTCGGTACTTCTGTCCGGCCCTGCCCGACGTCCTCGATGTCCGCTGCCCAACGTGCCTGTTCAATTTCGCCACCGGGGCCAGCAACTCCCAGTGTGGTGACGTGCACACATGCAGGTTCTCGCACGAACAGGCGCCGGCACGGGTCGAACTGTTCCAGCGCTGGTTGGGGTCGAGTGCTCGGCGGCCATCGGTCCTGATGAGGTAGCCGCAGGGGTCGTCGTGTTCGGATCCAGTTCGAATGGCCGCGACCGCGACGAATCCTCAAGCAGACGAACTTTTCCAGTTGCTCGAAGTTCAGGTCCGAGTCGCGACCGGGCCTGTCGGACAGCAGACCTACCGGCGTCGAGTCCACCCACTGATCCGGAGGCCCGCGTGATCCGGAGACCCGCGAGTTGTTCGCCAACGAGGTCGTGCAGTCACCGGCAACGTTGTGGCGACGTGTCGAGGACGACGAGAAGGGTCACTCCGGTTGCGCGGACGCGGGGACGAGCAGACGCTGGGTGGCGCGCCTGCGCACTTGTGGCGCCCGGGTGAGCGCCACGAGCGTGAATCCGATCGCGACGGAAACGAGGTGCCCCCAGGTCGTGAAGGTCGGATTCGTGACGATCGGGTAGGCGACCCAGACCAGCAAGCTCGTTGCCCACGCGAGCCCCCAGGGTCGGGTTAGCCGGTACGCGAGCAGTGCCGCGATGCAGTAGAAGCCGTAGCTCACACCGACGTCCGTCACGCGCGCGAGATCCTGGGGCGCCTGCCCCACCTCGATCGCGGCCGCGAGCCCGAGCGCCACGATCAAGGTTGCGCCGACGTGGCCGATCGCGAACGCCGTCACGCCCCGGGCTGTGCCGAGCCACCGTTCCGCGGGGGCGAGGATGAACACGAAGATCGGCAGCCACACGGTCAGGCGTTGACCTCCCGTCCAGAACGCACTCTGCACGAGGACTCGGATCGGGTCATGGGCGAGATTGTGGAGGTTCGTGCTTCGTGCGGTGAGGAGGCTGTGGGCGACCGACGCTGGGACCGCGGCGATCACCCGCGTCGTCGTCCAGACCACGAAGAGGTACACGAAGGTAGCCGGAGACGACCGAACGTAGGCCCACGCCAGCGCGACGACCCGCGCGAGCCAGGTTCTCCACCCGAGGGCCCGCGGCGAGCCGGCCCCGAATGCCACCAGTGCGAGCCATGCTCCGAAGGTGAGCACGAGGATCACGGTGTCGCCGCGGTCTTCGTGTCGCGACGCTGGCGCACCGGCCCTAGGCGTCCCGGCGTGAGATCAAGATCGTCGCAAGGGTGAACGCAGCTGCGAGCCAGGCGATCACGACAATGAGCGCGACGCCCGGGGAGAGGAGGTCGGAGTCGGTTCTGACGCTGAACATCGCCGCGCCGAGCTGGCTCGGGAGGTACTTGGAGATGTTGGTGTTCCACGGGCTGGGCAGGGCTCGCGCGAGCAGGGGGAAGACCAGGACGAGACCGAAGAGCGTTGCGATGGCGCCCGCGGTGCGACGGAAGATCGTCGCGAGTGCGAGGCCGAGGAGTCCGACGATCGCGAGGTATGCCCCGGCCCCGAACACTGCGCGCAACACATGCGGGTCGCCGAGCGAGACGTTGATGTGCTTGGACTGAAGGATCGCCTGGCCGGTGAAGAAGGCCACGAACACCGAGGCGGTCCCGACGACGGCCGCGACAACGCCGAAGACGATCACCTTCCCCGCGAGCACCGTCCGTCGTTGCGGCATGGATGCGAAGGTGGAGCGGATGAGGCCGGTCGTGTACTCGGAGCTGATGATCAGGACGCCGAGCACGCCGATCGCGAGCTGCGCGAGGAACAAGCCGCGCAGGCTCTGGGCGGTTGCATCGAAGGTCAACCGCTCACGAACGTCGAGGTGGTCGTAGCGGCTCACGAATGCGAAGCAGAGCAGCGAGCCCAGGCCCACGGTGATGGCGAAGGTCGCGACCAGCGACCAGACGGTCGATCGGACTGATCGCAGTTTCGTCCACTCCGAACGCATCGCGGCCGGGAGCAGCGAACCATGCGACGGTCGCGACGTGACCGCGGCCGCCGGCGTCGGCGCCGCTGATGTGGCCTGTGGCGTCATCGCTGCTCCTCGGGGTACGGGTGGTCGGCGCGGGTGTCGGCGCCGTGGTACTCGACGCTCTCCTCGGTGAGCTCGAAGAACGCTTCTTCAAGTGACGCCTGCTGGGGGCTGAGCTCGTGGAGCGCGATGCTGTGGAGCGCGGCGAGGTCGCCGATCTGCTCGGCGCTGAGCCCGGCGACGGTGAGCGCGCCGTCTTGGCTTGTGGTCGTGCCACCCGCATTGCTGACGAGGCGGCCGAGCTCGTCCAGGCGGGGCGATCTGACCAGTACGGAGGTTCCGGCGGCGGCGAGGATGTGGTCCATGCTGTCGTCGGCGATGAGGGAGCCGCGGCCGATCACGATGAGGTGTTGCGCGGTGAGCGCCATCTCGCTCATGAGGTGGCTCGACACGAACACGGTGCGACCTTCGGCTGCGAGACGGTGAAAGAGGTTGCGGATCCAGACGATCCCTTCGGGGTCGAGGCCGGTGACGGGTTCGTCGAAGAGGAGGATCGGGGGATCGCCGAGCATCGCGGCAGCGACGCCGAGGCGCTGCTTCATCCCGAGCGAAAACGGACCGACCCTTCGGCGCGCGACCTCGGAGAGACCGACGAACCCGAGGACTTCGTCGACCCGTCGACGCCCGATCCCGTTGCTCTGCGCGAGCGCGAAGAGATGGTCCACCGCGCGACGGCCTGGATGGAGCGCCTGTGCATCGAGCAGGGCGCCGACCTCGTGCATCGGGTAGTGGTGCTTGCGGTAGGGGCGGCCGTCGACCGTGACGCTCCCGCCGCTCGGCGCGTCGAGGCCGAGGACGAGCCGCATGGTCGTGCTCTTGCCAGCACCGTTGGGGCCGAGAAAGCCGGTCACCCGTCCTGGCACTACCGTGAACGACAGGTCGTTGACGGCGACGGTCGTTCCGTAACGCTTGGTGAGGCCTTGTGCCTCGATCATCTCCGTGCCTCCCTTCCGGCGAATCGCGCCGGCTCACGTTCTCGCGGTCGCCGGGCCGGGCTTGCGGCGGTGGTGCGTGGGCAGGCGCGATCGCCGGCTCATCCGTCGCGATGGAGTCAAGGATGTTTCGACCCCGGGGCAGCTCTTGGCTGACGGTTCGCCTGGGCCGTGGCCCGGCGCCGGTACCGCTCTGCGTGCCGAGGCAGCGCAGTCGGTACCGGCGTCCGGGACGGTCGACCGGCGACGGGTGGGGGGCGGGCGATCGCCCGTCAGCCGGTCGAGAACGTTGTCACCCCGCAGTGGAGGCCCGGGCGCCACCGGCGGGTCGGTCACTGGCCCGGGGCACCGCCACCGGCGGCCGACGTGGGGGCGGTCCCGGCGGGTTGGATCGTGACGACGCTGGCGGTCACCGAACTCCCGCTGGAGCTCCCGCCCGTGGTGAAGTCTGGCCGCACGGCGACGGTCTGGCCGACCGTGAGCTCGCTGCGCTGGCCCGACGCCGTCTGCAGGTAGGTGGTCGAATTCGTCAGGTTCACCTTGAGCGTCCCGGCTTGGGTCTGCAGGGTGAGGACGTCGCCGTCGATGGAGGACACGGTGCCGCGCAGCCCCCGTCCGAAGCCCCCGCCGGTCCCACCGCCGCCACCGGTCCTGCCGCCGCCGGGTCCACCACCGCCGGTCCCACTACCTGCAGCAGCGCCGCCGCCGGTGCCGCCACCGGCGAACAGGACTCGAGCGCCACCGGCGTTGCGGACGGCCGTGGTCACGTCACCGCGCGCCAGGCTCCCGGACGCGGTTTGGGAGATCGCGTCGGCGAGCGTGCTCGGCCCGGAGTCGGTCGTTGCCTTCCCGATGAAGAAACCCCCGATGGCACCCACGATGAGCACGCCGACCGAGATGAGTGCCACACGCGTCCATGGCACGCCGTGCTCGTGGCGGTCGTACACAGGAACGGACGCGGTGGGAGGCGCGCTCGGGGTCGGCACCGTCGACGGCGGGTTCTCGGGGTTGATCGGGTCCATGGGGGTCTCCCTGGGGGCTAGTCGGTTGGGAACAGCTGTCCATCGGCGAGACGGACGCGACGGTCCGCGATCGCGGCAACGTCGACGTCGTGGGTGATGACGATCAGAGTGCGCCCTTCCGCATGTAGTGAGCGCAGCACGTCGAGGATCTCGGTACCGGTCGCTGCGTCGAGGTTGCCGGTGGGTTCGTCGGCGAGGATGAGCGCCGGATCCCCGATCAGGGCGCGCGCGATCGCGACCCGCTGTGTCTCACCACCCGAGAGCTCCCCGGGGTCGTGGTCCGCTCGGTCGGCGAGACCGACCTGGGAGAGCGCCCGATCCGCGCTCGCCAGGCGCGCCGCGCGCGGCGCCCCGCGGTAGAGGAGCGGGGTCGCGACGTTCTCGAGCGCGCTCGTCCGAGGAATCAGGTTGAACGACTGGAAGATGAAGCCGATCAGCCGGTTGCGGAGTTCGGCCTGTCGGTTGTCGCCGACATCGGACACGTCCTCGCCGCAGAGCTCGTACACGCCGGCATCGGGCCGGTCCAAGAGGCCGAGCAGGTTGAGGAGCGTCGATTTCCCCGAACCGGATGGCCCGATGATCGCGAGCCACTCCCCCTGGTGCACCTCGAGGTCCACATGTGTCAGCACCGGCACCGTCACGGGTCCGCGGCGATACGCGCGGGCGACTGCTCGCATGCTCACCACTGCCGGCGACTCCATGACACGGACCCTAGAGGTGACCGAATAAGGCGCGCGTAAAGGCGCACAGCCTTATGCCCTCCTTATGCAGGCGCGCGTACGGTCGGGCTTCCCATCCGATAACGGCGACGAGGGACACCATGGCTCGACGATCGCGAATCGGCGCGCGAGAGATCATCATCGGGATCGTCATCGCAGTCGTCGTGGTCGGCGTCGGTGTCTTCTTGATAACCACGAAATCGGATTCCGGCGCCGGTGCGGGCCAGATCCAGGTCGCGACCGCGCAAAATGGAACGCTTGCCGTCACCGTCGACGCACCGTTCACCCTCGCGTTCGATGCAACGACCGCGCTGACCGCGCCTAGCTCGTCAACGTCCAGCACGCAGCCCAGCACCGCGTCCCGCTCATCCGGCAGTTCCGCATCGTCGACGGCCTCGACATCGGCGAGCGTCGTCCTCACCCAACAGGGGCTGGCGGCGGGCGCACCGATCCCGAGCCTCGCCCAGATGTTCTCGTTCGACGGCGCTCCCGTGTTCGGCGTCCCCAGCGCGGTGCCCTTCTATCGGGACCTGGTCTCGGGCGAGGTCGGGTACGACGTTGCCTCCCTGCAGTTCGCCCTGAACGCGGCGGGGTATCCCTTGACGGTCAACGGAACGTTCGACTCGGCGACCGTGAACGCAGTCGAGCACTTCCAGACAGCTCAGGGCGTCACCAGCACCGGGCGTGCCACCCTCAGCCAATTCGCGTCGTTCCCACCGGGTGCAGTCGTCCTCGACCTGCCGGTGAGCGTCGGCCAGCACGTCGCCACCGGCGCGACTGTCGCCGACGTCGGGTCCCTGAGCGGGATGATCGCTCAGGCGCAGGTGGGCCAGGCTGACGTGACCCGTATCCAGGCCGGCCAGGCCGTCGAACTCGACTTCGACGCCCTCTCGGGAGCCCGGGCGACCGGCAAGGTCGAGAACATCCCCACCCAGGCCGCGTCGTCGTCAGGCTCGTCGTCGGGCGCCTCGGGATCCGCGTCGGGACAGCAGCAAGCTGGCACGGCCGCGCCCGTCGAATACCTCGTCTCGATCCGCCCGGACCAGCTTCCCGCCGGCGCGCGCGTCGGCATGACCGGCCAAGCGCACGTGACGATCCAGGGGCGCACGAACGTCGTGATCGTGCCGAGCTCGGCGATCGGCGGGACGACGGACGCCCCGACAGTGCAGCTGCGCAGGAACGGCCAGACGGTGACACGCCCGGTGATCGTCGGACTCGTGACTGCGTCCGAGGCCGAGATCATCAGCGGCGTCCACGCCGGAGACGTCGTGGTGACCGGCACGCTCGCTCCTGCGGGCAGCGTCCCGACCACGACCCCGGGTCTCGGGGGAGGCGGACGCGGCATCGGCGGCGGCGGGGGCAATGGCGGCGGAGGCAGTGGCCGGGGCTTCGGGGCCGGGGGCTGAATGCTCATCGCATCGATCCGGCTCGCTCTGGATCGTCTGAGAGCCAACGCGGCGCGGTCCGCGCTCACTGTCGTCGGCGTTGTGATCGGAGTGGGCGCGATCGTCACGTTGGTCGCCGTGGGCAACGGCTCGGCCGCCGACGTGAGGGATCAGTTCGCGGGACTCGGCGTCAACACCCTTACGGTCGTCGGTGGGCGCGGGTTCGGCGGCGGCCTTCGGGGCGCCGCGGGTACCGGCACGCCCCTCACGATGGCCGACGCCACCGCGTTGACGAACAGTCGCGACATCGCAGCCGCCGCCCCGGTCGTGCAGCGCGCCTTGACGGTCGCGGCAGGTTCGGCCAGTGAGACAGCTGATGTGCAAGGCACGACCCCGAACGCGGCGAGGATCGACCACCTCTCGCTGCGCTCCGGCAGCTTCTTCAACAAGTTCGCGTCGCAACGGGGTCTGCGCGTCGCCGTGCTCGGGGCCACGCTCGCGAGCGATCTCGGGCTCGACCCCGCGACCGCGATCGGGACGGCCGTCGATCTCGGTGGAGTCCGCTACGTCATCGTCGGCATCCTCCAACCCCAGGGCGGCATCGGCTTCCTCAACCCGGACTCGAACGCGCTGGTGCCGCTGAAGTCGATGACCGGGACGCTCGTCGGAGCTGCTCCGACCCTGAGCCAGGTCCGCGTCGCGGCCGCCTCCGGAGCCGAGGCGCGATTCGGAGACTCGGTCACCAGCACGCTGCGAACCTCGCACAACCTCGCGACGACTGCGGCCAACGACTTCCTCATCATCAACCCGACGACGCTCGTGCAGGCTCGCCAGTCCTCGTCCGACTCGCTCACCCGTTTGGTAACGGTGGTCGCGGCGATCAGCCTCATCGTTGGCGGCATCGGGATCGCGAACGTCATGCTCGTCGCAGTGCGCGAGCGCACGCGCGAGATCGGGGTACGCCGCGCCGTCGGCGCCCGGCGACGCGACATCCTCGTCCAGTTCGTCACCGAGGCGACGGTCCTGAGCCTCCTCGGTGGAGTCCTCGGCGTCATTGGCGGTCTCACCGTCGCCTACCTGCTCCCGATGATCTCCGACCAGCGGACCGAGGTGTCCTACTGGGCGGCGCTCATCGCGTTCGCCGCGTCGGGCGTTGTGGGGATCGTCGCTGGCATCGGCCCGGCCAGCCAGGCGGCGGGCCTGGCTCCAGCCGCCGCTCTACGCTACGAGTGACCCGAAGGACGTGCCGTGCGGGTGCTGGTCATCGAAGACGAGGAACCCCTCGCGGACGCCATCGCCCGGGGCCTCCGGCGCGAAGGTATGGCGGTGGATGTCGCCCACGATGGCGAGGGAGCGCTCGAGAAGGCGAGCCTCAACGAGTACGACGTCGTCGTCCTCGACCGCGATCTGCCGATTGTCCACGGGGACGAGGTCTGTCGCGTGCTGCGCGACGAACGTTGCCCGGCACGGATCCTCATGCTCACCGCCTCGGCGAGCACGGCCGACCTCGTGGAGGGTCTGCGTCTCGGCGCGGATGACTACCTCGGCAAGCCGTTCCCCTTCGTAGAGCTCGTCGCCCGGATCCGAGCGCTCGCTCGACGGCTGCCGTCGGCACCACCCGTCCTCCAACGCTCGACGCTCCGAATGGACACCGCACGACGAGAGGTGACGCGCGACGGAGCTGGCCTGGCCCTGACCCCGAAGGAGTTCGCCGTCCTCGAGCAACTCATGCTGGCCGACGGCGCAGTCGTCAGCGCCGAGGCCCTGCTCGAGCGAGCATGGGACGAGCACACCGACCCGTTCACCAACGTCGTGCGCGTGACCCTGATGACCTTGCGGCGCAAGCTCGGCGAGCCGTCCCTCATCGAGACGGTCACCGGCGCGGGGTACCGGCTGCGATGACCGTTCCGAGCCAGAAGGCCAACCGATGGCGTGGGCGCTTCACGGTGCGGCTCCGCCTCACCGTGATCTTCGGGCTGCTGTTCCTCAGCGCTGGCGCCGTCCTCCTCACCTTCAACTACCTGCTCGTCGAGCAGGCGCTCACCCGCAATCGCGACGAGGTTCGCACTTCTGTCGCCCACCGCCTCGGTGTCTCCGAGGCGCACCTCCGGGACCTGTTCCGAACCGATCGACCCGACGCCGGCACGCCGCCCAGCGGGCGAGTCAGCCGTGAGCGGGCTGTCCTACGGGACGTGCAGCGAGACATCACCGACTCGCACCTCGACCAGCTCGTGAGCCGCTCGGCCGTCGCGCTCGGGCTCATGGCCTTCGTGTCGGTCGGCCTCGGCTGGATCGTCGCGGGCCGCGCGCTGCGACCAGTCCACAACATGACCGCCACCGCACGGCGGCTGTCGGAGACCAACCTCCACGAGCGGATTGCGCTCGCCGGCCCCCCCGACGAGCTCAAGGAGCTTGCCGAAACCTTCGACGCGATGCTCGACCGCTTGGAGTCGGCATTCGAAAGTCAACGACGCTTCGTCGCCGATGCGTCGCACGAGCTCCGGACCCCGCTGTCGATCATCCGCACCGAGATCGACGTCGCGCTTGGCGATCCGCAGGCGACCCCCGCGGAGCTGCGGGCCATGGGCGAGACGGTCCGCGCCGCGACGATCCGCAGCGAGCAGCTCATCGACAGTCTCCTCGCGCTGGCGCGCAGCGATGCCGACGGACACGACGAAGAGCCCTGTGACCTCGCCGCGCTGGCTCGCGCGGCCGTGGACCGCGTCGCCCCTGAGGCCGACGCACTGAGGCTCGGACTCGACCTCGACGTCGAGCCCGCTCCACTCGTCGGCGACCGGGCGCTCCTCGACCGCCTCGTCGGGAACCTCGTGGAGAACGCCGTCCGCTACAACCACGACGGGGGGTGGCTCTCGATTCAGACTCGGCGCGAAGGGAACGACGTCGTCATCCGAATCCAGAACTCGGGGCCGAACATCGACCAGGCCGAAGTCGACCGGCTCACCCAGCGCTTCTACACGACCCGCCGCGCGAGGAACCACGACCGGCGGGGCTTCGGTCTGGGGCTCTCGATCGTCGAGTCCGTCGCGCGTGCCCATGGCGGGACGCTCCGCCTCGTCGCACGGGACGAAGGCGGCCTCGATGCCACCGTCGTGCTGCCGGCCAGTCGCTCGCCCCGCGACCTCACCTCGAGCGCAGCCCGACCTTGACCGACTGCATGCGCGGCGAGTCAAGCCGTGCGTCGCGTCCCCTCTCTCGCAGATCTCGCGCCGCACTCCGCACGGACGTGCGGTTCGAGACATCGCCCGTCATCACGGTCGCGAAGGACGGCGACTGGGCGGGCGTTGCGCCGTGGCAGCGGGCAGACGAGGGTCCGTATGCCCGAGGGCCATCTTCGTCGCGTTCGACATGTTGGCAAAGCGGGGCCGCGTCACCTGACCCGAGCGGCGGGCCTGCGGCTCGGGCGAACATCAGACTCGCTGTTCCAGAGACTGCGCGTCGCGAGCAGCGGGCGAACCGCTGGAGGGGTGGGTCTTTGTGCCCTGGCGTGGGTGGCGACGTGCGGTTACCGTCGCCGCGTGGACCCGAGGGTGCGTGTTCGCGCAGAGGATGCGATTCGTTCTCCCATCGACCGCCGGACGTTCCTGACCTGGGCCGGGAGCAGCAGCCTCGCCGGTCTGGCGATGCTTGGCGCGTGGGGGCCGCTCGGAGGGGCGGCCCGGGCGAGTCGCCTCGTGGGAGGGATGGCCGACCGGGTCGGTGGGCAGTTGCCCAAGCGTCTGAAGGTCGGCGTGATCGTTCCGACGTCGGGGATCGGTCAGTTCCTCGGCGAGATCGTCGACCGGTCGCTCAAAGCCTCGCTGGGCCATGTCCGCGACGCGGGGCTGATGAAGGGGACGCAGGTCGACTACGAGATCGTCAACGCGCCCGCAGAGCAGTTCGCCGACGCCACGACCGCGGCGTACAACAAGCTCGTCGCTGATCCGGAGGTGATCGGGATCCTCTGGTGCACGCCCAACGGCATCCGCGAGGCCCGCCCGCAGATCCAACGCGACAACATGCCGGTGATCGGCGTGTTCGCGGACCTGTGGTCCGAGGGCTCCCTGTACCCCGGAGGTCCTGAACGGTCCATCTTCCAGATGCTCTTGCCCGACGCGATGGCCTTCGACGCGCTCGTCCGCTACGCGTTGAAGGATCGGGGCTATCGCAAGGCCGGGATCATCTACGACAGCACCACGCTGTCGAACGCACGGGGTCTCTTCGAGAGCGCGGCCAAGAAGCAGGGTCTGCGCGTCGCCGGCGTCGAGGAGTTCCAGATCTTCTCGGGCGACTACGGCGCTCAGCTCCAACGGCTGAAGAAGGCCGCACCGCAGGCCCTCTTCGTATGGGGGCTCTCCGACAACACCGCAGGCATCATCAAGGGCCTGGATGCCCTCGACGCCGGCTACGTCGACACGCCGACGGCCAAGAGTCACGCCGAGTGGCGGCCGCAGGTCCTCGGCTATCCCGGCGGCACCGGAGAGAAGAAGTGGGCCGAGCTCGCGGGGGACGCCGCGAAGGTCGGGACCCTCACCGCCTGGTACCTCGGCGGGCTCGTCGGCGGCCCGCAGTTCGCGATCCGCGACTGGCTCGCCCGAGCGGGGGAGCAGGCCCCGAGCGGCGGCGAGGAGACGCCGGCGAATGGGTTCTGGGCGCTGCTCGCGGCGGCCAAGAAGGCTGGCAGCACCGATCGGACCAAGATGGTGCGCGCGCTCGAAGGTCTCTCGACCCGATTCGCCGGGCTCGAGTACGGCTTCACGCCGAAGCGGCACCTGTCCCTCACGCCCGACGACCTGTGCCTCATCTCACTCGAGCGCTACACGGGACCCGTCCGCACCGATCCTCCTTACGAGTTGGGGCGCGAGTGGTCGACGACGTTCCCCCAGATTCGCCCCGACTACGTCGGCCCGGTGCATCTGGTGCGACCGACGCTCGCCGCCAACCGGCGGGCGAATCCCGGTTACATGCGGCAGGTCCTGGAGGAAGGTTGGGGCACTCAGTGCACCAAGACGCCACCCGACGCCCTCGGCGTCGACGTCGCGATGTCGAAGGCCTGCAAGGTCCACTAGCGCGCCTTCGCGTCGGGCGACCCGCTCGGGAGGCGAGGCGATGAGTGCGATCGTCCAGACCATCGTCTACGGGCTGACGATCGGATCGGTCTACGTGCTCGTCGCGTGCGGCTACAGCCTCGTCTTCGCCACGACGCGCATCGTCAACTTCGCGCAGGGCGCGCTCGTCGTCGTCGGCGGCTACCTCGCGTGGTGGCTGTACGCGGACCTCGCCCGGGGTGACGTTCCACTGGTCGTGGTGGCCCTTGTCGTCGTGATCCTCACCGCCGGTGTCGGCGTGTTGGTCGACCTCGTGGCGGTTGCGCCGCTGGGGCGCTTCGACCCCGTCACCAACATCTCATGGCTCGTCACGACGTTCGCGGTGGGGATCGTCGCCCAGGAGCTGGTCGCGAAGACCATCAGCGACACCGGCCAGACCCTTCCAGCCCTGGCCGACTCGATCCTCGGCTGGCGGGGCTCGGTCGTCGCCGACGTCGCGATCCAGCCGGCCGATGTCGTGCTGGTCGTGACGACGCTCGTCGTGGTCGCCGGGCTCGCGCTGTTTCAGGCGCGCACGCGCGTCGGCAGCGCGTTCCGGGCCGTCGCGCAGGATCGTCAGGCCGCGTCGCTCATGGGCATCAACCCACGGTCGATCGTGATGCTCAGCTTCGCTCTTGCCGGCGCGCTCGCGGGCCTCAGCGCGATCCTCATCGCGCCGCGCCTGGGTGTTCGGTTCAACATCGTGCTCAATCTCGGTGTCTTGGGATTCGTCGCCGCGGTGCTTGGTGGGCTCGGTTCGATCAAGGGCGCGGTCATCGGTGGCTACGCCGTCGGACTCGTGGAAGGGATGGTCGGGAGCATCACCAGCAACGCGGCGGCCTGGCAGCCCATCGTGGTCTTCGCGCTCTTCGTGATCGTGCTCGCGTTGCGCCCCACGGGTCTGCTGGGCCGTCCGCAGGTGGAGAAGGTGTGAGCGCACGGCGGGCCGCCTCGGCCGCCCCGGCGGTCGCGCTCGTCGCCTTTCTCGCGTGGTTCGGCACCGCGCAGGCGACCGACCGCTACTGGATCACACTCGGGATCGAGGCACTGTGGGTCGCAACCGCACTCATCGGCCTCAATATCCTCGTCGGCGATCTCGGCCTCGTCTCGCTCGGCCACTACGTGTTCTTCGTCGTCGGTGGCTTCGCGGGCGCGATCTGGGCGGTGCAGGCATGGGGACTCGATCCCTGGTTCGGCTTCCCGGTCGCGCTCGTCATCGGCATGGCCCTCGGGGCGTTGCTCGCGCTCACCTGCTGTCACCTCCGCGGCTTCTACCTGACGGTGGTCACCCTCGCGTTCGGCCTCGTGGCGACCGCGTTCGCTCTGCTGTTCGAGAGCCTCTTCAACGGACTCCAGGGGCGTCCGGTCGAGCAGCCGCTCGACACGAACTTCGGCTTTCTCGACGCGTCCAACCCGAACCGAGCGTTCGTTGGGCTCTACTGGATCGGCGTCGCCATGCTCATCCTCGCGCTGTACGCGACGCGAAACCTTCGGCATAGCCGATGGGGACGCGCGTACCGGGCGATCCGCGAGTCCGAGCTCGCGGCGCAGGCCTGCGGTGTCCGGTCGTACTGGTACAAGGTCTCGGGCTTCGCGCTCTCGGCCGGGATCGTCGCCACGTCCGGTGTGCTCGCGGCCCAGACGAACCTCCAGGTCACGATGCTCGACGGGACCGCGATGGTCGGCCGGTCCTTCGAATGGCTCATCTTCCTGATCGTCGGCGGCGTGGCCACGCTCGCGGGGCCCATCGTCGGCGCGTTCGTCTTCACGCTCGGCTTCGGTGCCGAAGTCGGTGGCAAGACGATCTCCGACCGGCTCGGTGGCTGGGAGACGCTCTTCGACGCTGCGCTCGTCATCGTTGTCGTGGTCGTCGCGCCCCGAGGGCTGGTCGGCGCGTTCCGGCAGGGGAGCATCGCGCTCACCCGCCGCCTCGGGATCAGGCCGCGCCGCGTCGACGAGTCTCCCGTACCGGCCGAGCTCACCATCCCGCGGCCGCGCCACCATCCCGACGCCGAACACGCCGACACCGCCGCGCTCTTGCGTGTCGAGGGCGTCACGCTGCGCTTTGGGGGCCTCGCCGCCGTGCGCGCCGTGGACCTCACCGTCAAGCCCTGCTCGGTGCACGGGCTCATCGGGCCGAACGGCTCGGGGAAGTCCACGCTGGTGAACCTCATCACGGGCGTCTACCGGCCCGAGACGGGGCGGATCCTCCTTCGGGGCGAGCCGATCGACGGTCTCACGGTCCACACGATCAGCCGTCGGGGGATCGCGCGCACGTTCCAGAACGTCCTGCTGTGGCGACGCATGACAGCCCTCGACAACGTCATGGTGGGCCTGCACGGCCACACCCGCGTCGACCTGGCACGCTCACTGCTGCTCCCGGCGTCGCTCCGTCGGGAGGAGCGGCGCGCCCGCGACCGGGCTCGGGGGCTCCTCGCGTTCGTCGGGCTCTCGACACGCGAGCTCGACCGCGCCGGGACCCTCCCGTACGCCGATCAGCGGCGACTCGAGATCGCCCGCGCGTTGGCTTCCAGTCCCGACCTCCTCGTCCTCGATGAGCCCGCGGCTGGCATGAACCCGACCGAAGCGCAGGCGCTCGTCGCGCTGGTGCGACGGATCCGCGACGCGGGCGTCACCGTGGTCCTCATCGAGCACCGCATGGAGGTCGTGATGGACGTCTCGGACGTCATCACGGTTCTCGACTCGGGTGAAGTCATCGCGCACGGCACGCCGCACGAGGTACAGGCCGACCATCTGGTGATCGCCGCGTACCTCGGCGAGCGCGCCGCGCCCCCGACTGCGCCGCCCGTCGACCGTGCCCGTGTTGCGATGCCGGCAGCGACCGCCATCGATGCCGGCAGCGATCACGATGGGGACGCGCTGCTCACGGTCCGGGATCTCGCCGTGCAGTACGGCGCAGTGCGGGCGTTGACCGGCATCGACCTCGAAGTTCACCCAGGCGAAGTCGTGGCCCTGATCGGCAGCAACGGCGCGGGGAAGTCCACGAGCCTCAAGACGGTCTCGGGGATGGCGGAGCTGTTCAAGGCGGTGCAGGGTGAGATCACGTTCCTCGGCGAGCGCATCGAGCGCCGGCCCGCGCACCGAATTGCCCGGATGGGCCTCGCGCACGTGCCCGAGGGACGGCGGCTCTTCCCCGAGTCGACCGTCGAGGAGAACCTCGCCCTCGGGGGCTACGGCCGCGCCGACGCGGCCCTGCTACGAACGCTCGACGCGATCTACGAGCGATTCCCGATCCTGGCTGAGCGCCGACACATGTCGGCCGGGCTTCTCTCGGGCGGTGAGCAGCAGGTGCTCGCGATCGGGCGGGGTCTCGCGTCCGACCCTCAGTTCTTGCTCCTCGACGAGCCGTCACTCGGTCTCGCGCCGATCATCGCCGAGGAGATGTTGGCCATCATCCGCACCCTCGCCGATGACGGCCTCTCGATCCTCGTGGTGGAGCAGATGGCCGCCCGTGTCCTCGGGGTCGCCGATCGCGCCTACGTGCTGGAGACGGGGGCAGTCGTCGCCGCGGGCCCGGCCGCCCGCCTCGCAAAGGACCCGATCATCAAGCGTGCGTACCTCGGCGACGCCACCTGAGCGCCCCGAGTGTGCGCGGTTGTCGAGCAGCAGGCGCGGTGGCGCGGGGCACCGGTCGGGCGTACCGTCGTCAGCGAGGAGTACTGAGATGCGTGAGAAGCCCGAAGCGCACATGCGCGACAGCGACGCGTTCAGCTGGTACATGGAGCGCGACCCGCTGCTGCGCTCGACGGTGGTGAGCGTGCTGGTCTTCGATCGCTGTCCCGACCTCGCCGTGCTGCTCGACAAGGCCGAGCGGGCCAGCCGTCTCGTCCCCGGCCTGCGCCACCGGCTCGTCGAGCCGCCCCTGCGGCTCGCGCCACCGCGCTGGACGGTGGACCCGGACTTCGACCTCTCGTGGCACGTGCGCCACGTCGAGGCACCGCACCCCAAGACATTGGGCGCCGTCCTCGAGCTCGCGCGGGTCGCGGGCATGGCCGGCTTCGACCCGGCCCGCCCGATGTGGGAGTGGACACTGATCGACGGGCTCGAGGGCGGGCGCGCGGCCGTGGTGCTGAAGCTGCATCATTCGCTCACCGACGGCATCGGCGGCATGCAGCTCGCCGCGACGCTCTTCGACCTCGAGCCCGAAGTCTCCGACCCCGGTCCGATGCCCGACGCGCCCGAGCTCGAGCACTTCTCCCCGGCGGGGGTGCTTACCGACGCGCTCGCCTACAACTGGCGCCGCGTGTCGGGCCTCGCGCGCCGCCACGCGACCACCGCGCTCGGCGACGCCGGATATGCGCTCCGCAATCCCGCCGAGACCCTCGCAAGCGCGCTCGAAACCGTCCAGTCGATCGCGCGGATGGTCCGCCCTGTCACCGACACACGATCGCCGGTCATGACCGAGCGCAAGCTGAGCTGGCACTACGACGTGCTCGAGTTGCCGCTCGACGATCTCAAGCGCGCGGCGAAGGCGGCCGGCGGCACGCTCAACGACGCGTTCGTTGGCGGGGTCGTGGGGGGCTTGCGGCGCTACCACGAGCGGCACCGCGCGAGCTGCGAAGAGCTGCGGGTGACGCTGCCGATCAGCATTCGCCACGAGGACGACCCGGCCGGCGGGAACCGCATCACCCTCATGCGCTTCACGATCCCGATGGGGATCCTCGACGCCGTCGAGCGGCTGCGTTCCGTGCACCGGTTGACGAACAAGGCGCGCGCCGAACCGTCGATCCCGCTGACCAACGCGATCGCCGGCGCGTTGAACCTGCTCCCGCCGGGGATGATCGGCGGGATGTTCAAGCACGTCGACTTCCTCGCCAGCAACGTGCCCGGTCTCGAGATGCCGCTGTATCTCGGGCCCGCCCGCCTGGAGCGCTTCTATCCCTTCGGCCCCACGATCGGCGCGGCCGTGAACGTCACCCTGCTCTCGTACTGCGACTCGTGTGGGATCGGCGTGAACACCGACACCGGCGCGGTGCCCGATCCCGACGTCCTCATGGACTGCCTGCGCGAGGACTTCGAGGAGATCCTCGACCTCGGCGGCGAGCACGGCGCGGTCATGCTCCCGGCCCGCGCAATGTGATGGCCGCGAGGTCGCGGAGCTCTTCGATGCCGGCCTCGATCGCGCCGGCCAGCACACCGACGTCTTGGGCCGTGTCGTAGTCGCCCGTCACGCCGAAGCCGATCCGGCCGTTGTAGGAGAGGATGGCGGTGGCCACCCGCAGGCCGTGGCTGAGCGGCACGTAGGGGTAGTACTCGAGCATCTCGCGCCCGAGGCAGTACAGCGGGAGTTGCGGGCCGGGAACATTGGTCGTGACCGTGTTGACCGAGCGCTGGGGCAGCCGGTGCATCACGCGCATGCCGAGCCGGGTCGCGACGCCGACGACGAAGGGCGGCGCGAGGTTGGCGACACTCGTCACCGCGTCGCCGGCCTCCGCCATGGGCGAGGCCTTGAGTTCGCGCATCTGGTCGTGGACCACCTGCAGACGCTCGCGTGGGTCAGCTATGTGCACGGGGAGCTCAAGGAGGAGTGCCGACACCCGGTTGTCGAGTAGGCCGTGCGCGCTCTCGGTGCGCGTCGAGATCGGCACGAGCGAGCGCACGACCGCCTGGCCGGCGTCCTCACCGCGTGCGAGCAGCAGCGCGCGGTAGCCACCCGCGACCGCGGCGAGCACCACGTCGTTCACGGTGCCGCCGAATGCCTGACGGATCGTGCGGACGTCGTCGAGGCGCGCCGGCGAGTGCGCCCACACCCGGTTCGGACCGATGGTGCCCTCGATCGAGAGCGGCGGCGTGCCAGCCAGCTCCCGTCCGAACCTCACCAGGCCGTCAGCGGTTCGCCGCGCGGATCGCACGGTCCCCACGGGGTCGCGGATCGCGCCCGGCACCCGCCGGGCCCACGTGCCAAGCTCGCCGGCCAGGCCTCGCCCCGCGTCGAACACGAGGGCCGGACGCGAGGGCCGGGGCGACGCCGTCCACGGCTCGGGCTCGGGCAGCGGCGCGTCGCGCTCGATCCCGAGCAACACCGTGAGGAGCTCCACGCCGGCGATCCCGTCGACCATGCAGTGGTGCACCTTCGTGATCAGCGCCCACCGCCCGTCGGAGAGACCGTCGACGAGCCACGTCTCCCACAGCGGGCGCTTGCGATTGAGCGGCTGCGACATGAGCCGCGCCATGAGCCGGCACAGGGCTGCGTCGTCGCCGGGTGCCGGCAACGCGGCGTGGCACAGGTGGTACGCGAGGTTGAAGTGCGGGTCGTCCTCCCACACCGGCCGACCGAGCTCGAGGGGCAGGAAGCAGACGCGCTGGCGATATCGCGGGATCAGGTGGAGCTTCGCCTCGACCAGGGCCATGAGGTCGTCGAACCTCGGCGGCGGACCGTCGAACAGCGAGAGGCCGGCGATGTGCATGTGCGCGACGCCGTCCTCGAGGTGGAGGAACTCGGTGTCGAGCGCGCTCAGTCGTTCCACGGACCCCCTTCTCTGCTCGGCCGGGCTCGGGGAGCAACGGCAGGGACCCGTCAACCGTAGAGCAAGCTCAGACCCGACTTGATCGGCTCTCATTCTCCTCGCTGTACCCGTGCCGCCCGCGCCCGGCTGCTCGACGTCGTGGGGATCGGCGCGCTCGCAACATCGATGACTGCTCCCGATCACTGCCGCTCGGAGTGCGATGCGGATGCTGGTGTGTCGAGAGTCCACGGCGGGGGACTCGGCGCCGAACTTCTCGTATTCGCGCTCGAGACCATGGTCGACGCCGCTCGCCGTGCTGGCGGCAGGATCGTTGTCGTCGATGCCATCGACGACAACGCAACGCGCTGCTATGAGCACCACGACTTCCGACCGCCCCGGGAAACAATCGCTGCCTCGTGGTGAAGTTGAGCACCGCGGCGAAGGCGCTCGGTTCGCTGGGCCGTGAAGTGGAGCCACCTTCAGGGTTCAGAAGAGCGCTGACCATCACCCGTCACTCGTGCGCCGTGGACGCGATTCGCTCGCTTGACGTCCCGCTCACGCCGTACCCGTGCACGTGCACTCGTCCAGCGAGACCTGAGGGACCCGGCCTGTCGAAGGTCCGGCGACCGGCGCAGCAGCGCACGGCGCCAACGCCGGGATCGATGAGGCCGAACCCCGTCGTTCCACCGTCCCTCTGCGCTGCGCTCAGCCTGAGGATGGTTGCGAGGGCGGCGCCGGCGAAGATCCAAGGGCGCCCAGGCGCTGCTCCGCGCCCTCGAGGGCTCGGCGTGAGGTCAATCGCCCGGCGCGCATGAACTCCGGCCAGTCGCGGGAGTCGAGGAACTGGCGGTAGAAGCCGAGCCCTCGCACCTTGTCGTAGGGGACGGGATGGACAAAGAGCACCTCGGTGCGCTCGCGTAGGCGACGGAGGTTCTGTCGTGCGAGCTCGGCCTGCTGACTGGTCCGCACCTGGCTCGCCACGTAGAGGATGCTGCCGGCCCGCCGTTCCCACCCGGTCGCGTCCTCGCCCGCGAACTCCGGCGGGTAGAAGCAGTTGAGGGCGAGCGCGACCTCACAGGGTTCCTCGATGTCGAGCACGGGTCGGACGGGGAAGATGTCGACGATGCCACCGTCGCACCATGAACCGCCGTCGAGGGCCACGGGCTCGAGGAACAGTGGGAGCGAGATCGCCATCCGCACGGCCCGGGCGACCGGGAGATCCGGATAGGTCCGGGGTCCCAGGTACTCCACGCGGTTCGTCTCGATGTTCCAGATCGGCGCGTAGCAGGGGATGGGGAGCTCGCCGAGCGTTCGGTCGCCGAGCAGACGGCGATAACTCGCCTCGATGCGGTCGCCGCGCACGACCCCCGCGAAGCCACGAGCGAGGCCGGGGCCCAACCGGGCGAGCGCCCCCCAATCGATGTCGACGTAGTCATCGGGCCGGAGCGACAGGGTGAAATCTGCGACCTCGGCCGCCGGGGCACCGGCCGCGAGGGGGAAGCCGAACAGCGCCGAACCCGAGCACACGGACACCACGGCCGGGACGAGGCCGCACTCCTCGAGTGCACGGCTGGCGCCCACCACCGACGCGAGCGCACCGCTCCCGCCGGTGGCGACGAGGGCCAGGCGGCGCCGGGCGAGCTGCTCGAGGAGTGCGGAATCGAGGGGGCCGAACGGCTCCCGCTCGGTCGGCCAGCGGTCGAATGGCAGCGGAAGCAGTGCTCGGCGGACGGTATCGACGAATCCGACATCGGCCACCAAATCGCCGGCGAACTCTCGTGCCCGGGTCGCGACGTCGAAGTACTGACGGAGACGAAACACGTCAAGCAGCGCACCCAACATGGTCCCAATCATGGCCCTGTGTGCGGTGACCTGGGTAGGGTCGAGGGTCACACTTGGGGCCGCGGGCATCTCGCTCAGCATCAGCCCCGAGGTCGCAGATCGGCCCGAGCCCGTGCGTCGTCACCGCCGCTCGGCCATCACGCCACTCTCGAGCCCGCGGCACGAACGCTGACGACGCCCGACGTCGGCGCTGCGCCCCGCCGACACGCGCCGACCGACGAAACTCCTGGACGGTCACCGCGCCAACGCCTGACCTCCTGCTCAGCGCTCGCGCAGGATGAGATTCGTTTCGCCCAGATCGAACCGAGCCGGGTCGAACCCGGGCGGAGCCCAATCGCGGAGCTCTTGTGGATCCGGCTGACTCGGATCGGCCAACACTCCGAGCAGCTCGCGATACCCCCATGAACCACCGCAGTCTTCCGGTGGGCATGCGCGTCGACCGGCCACGCAATGCGGGTAGCGCAACTTCGGGTCGGAATCGACGATCGCCTCGACGACGACGTCGTGCTCCCAGCCGTCGCCGAAGTCGTCGTCCCAGCGCAGTTTCGATCCGACGTCGCCGAGAACCTCACCGACGCGAACCTTGCGCTCGTCGCGCATGCGCTCGCCCCAGTCGGGACTCGACTCTCCGTAGACAACGTCGCCGACGTCGAACGCGTGGAGATGACCGCTGTGCCACCCCATGACCGCCTCCAACGCCGGGGAGAGCTTCGCGAGGGTCCACGACGAAGGCACGAGGACCCGTCGCCACACCGGCGGCTTCGTGCCCCGCAGCGTGACCTTCAGCTGGTGCACGGTCGTCGGAGCTGTGGCCGAACCGACTGCTCGAAGGTGACACCGTGGTGTCGCCATCGTCGCGCTCTCCTCGTCGTTGGCGGGTCGGGCGCAAGCCTCGCGCGTGGATATCGCACCGGACGAAGGGGCGTTCCCCGGTATCGATTCCCATGACCGGGCTTGCCGAGGGCACATCAGAGCATCGAGGATCGCGCTATGGACTCAGTCGTGATCTCGCGACTCCCCGACCGAATCGTGAGCGTCGCGATCAGGCAGAACCTGCAGCAGGCGGCAGCTCGTGCGGCCGCCGGGCTGATGATCAACGTGGAACTGCCAGCGTTGCTTGCGACCCCGAGACCCGGCACGCTCGAGTATCAGGCGTGCGGGCGAACGAGCAATGCGCGAAGCGAAGATCGAGAGCTGGCTGTTGGAGATGCTCACCGTCGCATCGGCCCTCCCCAGAAGCACGACGACGACACCTGAGAGCGACGAGTTGAGCCCGATCGCCCCGAGGCCGTTGTCGCGGCCCTCAATCTTCGAGCGCGCGGTCAGGAGCTTCTTCTGCCTCAGATCGTGAAGGCGAGGTTCTCCGCGAGCTGCCGTCCGAGGCCCTCGTCGCCCGCGCGGCCGATCTCGCCTCGGTGTGAGTCGGCGTCGGTGCGGCCGCCGGTCAAGCGCAGGAACAGCATGACCGGCATC